>WNGI01000094.1_pt1 | contig 85206 bp, 73 predicted proteins | sample 5400621 | NCBI WGS metagenome assembly WNGI01 (sample SAMN13153374, study PRJNA577476) | soil metagenome | isolation source: 20 cm soil or saprolite under Garry oak tree replicate 1 | place: USA:California | collected 2016-06-15 | reverse complement strand
TCGGATCGGCCGCGAGCCACAGCTCGAGCCCACGTCCTCCGGCGACTACACGGACATGCCGGCGGGTACGACGATTCTCGGCGCCGCAAAGCTGAGCGGGCGGACTGCCACCGGCTGGTCCATGGGGCTGCTCGAGGCGGTCACCGAACGGGAGCGCGCGACCGTCTTCGACGCCGCGACCGGTGCCCGCTACAGCGACCCCGTCGAGCCGCTGACGAACTACTTCGTTGGCCGCATGAAACACACCTCCGCCGACGGGAACACCACGATCGGCGCGCTCGGCACGGGCGCGACCCGCCGCCTTGACGCGCCCGTCTTCGACGAACTCCCCACCGCGGCATATGGGGGCGGCGTAGACTTCTTCCACCGTTGGGGCCGGAATACGTATTCGCTGGCTGCGAGTGTGGGAGGCTCGTTTCTCGCCGGCGACACGCTGGCGATCCAGCGCGCGCAGCGCTCGTCCAACCGCTACTACACGCGTCCCGACGCGCAGGCGTTCCGCTACGATCCCACCAGGACTTCGCTCACGGGGGTCACCGCCGACCTGTATCTCAACAAGGTGGCGGGGACCTGGCGCTGGGGACTCGCAGCCAGCACGACGACGCCGGGGTTCGAAGTGAACGACCTCGGCTTCCAGAAGCGCGTGGACTTGATCTCCGCCGCCGCCGCACTCGGTCGGCGCTGGACCAAGCCGGGCCCATGGTTCCGCCAGGGGTATGCGTACGTCACGTTCGGTCCGAGCTGGAATTACGATGGCGACGCGATCCAGCGCGACCTGGGTGGCTTCGGATATGCCCAGCTGCGCAACTTCTGGACGGTGAACTGGACGGCGAAGTACGAGATGCCAGTGCTCGACGACCGACTGACCCGCGGCGGACCGCTCGCCGCAACGCCGCGGGCCTGGTACGGCAGTGGCACGCTGACTACCGACACGCGCAAGTACGCGAGCGGATACGCGTTCCTGTCGTACTCCGGTGACGATGCGGGTGGCTGGTTGGTGAATGTGCTGCCACAGCTCACGCTGCGACCCAGTGCCGCTCTCTTCCTGAGCCTGGGACCGGGCTACCTGACCGGACGCAGCTCGGCGCAGTATGTGACCCGTGTGGCCGACAGCACGGCCGCGGCGACGCTGGGCAGGCGGTACGTCTTCGCCGAGCTCCGGCAACGCAGCGCCTACGTGACGGTTCGCGCCAACGCCACGTTCTCGCCCCTGCTCAGTTTCGAGCTCTACGCGCAGCCGTTCACGTTTTCGGGCGCCTATGATCGGTACAAGGAGCTGCGCGCGCGGCAGACTTACTCGTTCAGCGAGTACGGCCAGGGCAACGGCTCGACCATCACGCCGGGAGACACCACGGTGTGTGGCAGCGCCGGTCCGGATCGCTGCCTCGGCGTCGACCCGGACGGGGCGGGCCCGGCCGCCGAGTTCGCCCTATACCGGCCCGACTTCAGAACGCGTTCGTTCAAGGTGAAGGCGGTGCTGCGCTGGGAGTATCGGCCCGGATCCACCATGTTTCTGGTGTGGACGCAGAGCCGCTCCGGCTACGTGCCCTACGACGGCACCTTCGACATGCAGCGGGACATGGCGACTGATCTGTTTCGTGACCGGCCCACGAATGTGTTCCTGGTGAAGGTCAACTTCTGGTTGAGTCGCTAGCGACGACGCGCCGCGTCGGCCTCCCAAAGGCAAGAGGCTAAGCGCCTCTCGTCATCGCTTAGCCTCTTCGCATATGCGCTACTTCCACTCCCTTTTCGGTTCCTTCAACCCTTAGAAGACGTCAACCCAGCCCCGCTGCCGTGCTGCGCGTGGGTACGCGTTCGCCGAAAGCGCCGCCATCAGCGCGCACGACGAGTACTGGATGCCCGTATTACCACTGAGCGAGACGTTATCATCGACCTGCACGCTCGCCGCCATCACCGCGCCGGTGATTTTGTTCCCGGTACCCGACATCTTGAGTCCCCCACGAACGATCACGGCTCCCGTGAACACGAAGTTCCCCGCGACGGTCATATCACCATCGACGAGCAGCACTCCCTGCCCTCGGCCGGTGTTGACGCTCAGGTTTCCCAGCACGTGGATGATCGGGAAATACGTCTCGCACGGGCTGGCCGGCACCGCGTGATTCGGCTCACCCCAGTTGGCCGGAATCAGGCTGGAGACACACGTCGCGCCCGCGGCGATCGGCAGCACACCGTTTAAGGTGGTGCCGCCCGGATACACGAGGTTCGCGCTGCTGGCGAGCGACGAGTAGGTCGAGTTGCCGTAGTTGAAGTACGTGTTCGTGTCGCTGGCCGAGGGCGTCGTCAGCACCGGCGGGTTGCCGTTCACCGTTACGCTACCGTTGACAGTCGCGGTCGTCGTGGGCGAAATCGCGGCGCCGGCAACGTTGGAACCCGTCGTACAGCTCGCCCAGCCCGCGGGCCCCGCGTCGTTGCCGTTGACCGTGACGTTGCCGTTGATGGTCGTATTTCCCTGGGTCGTGATGGCGCCCATGAAGTTCATGTTCGGCGAATCGAGACGCAGCAGCATGCCGTAGCGGCGGCGCGCCACGAACGAACTGCGCGTCAGGCCGGACATGCCTTCCGAGACCGCCCAGAAAAAGGGGCCCGGTAGGCGCGTCACCGTGACGTTTGCGATGCCGCCGCCCGACGCGGTGAACGCACGCTTCAGCGTGTCCCCCGTCTTGAGCCGCTGGTTGTCGGCCAGACTCCAGTCGACCAGAATCCGGTTCAACCCGAGCTCGGCGGTCGCCGTCGCGCGCGACTGGCGCAGCGAGTTGTCGCTGATGCGATAGTCCTGCGTGACGGAGAAGAGCACCCCCGCAATGATGACGCCGATCAGAATGATCCCACCCAGGGCGGCAAGCAGCGCCATACCCTGTTCCGACCCAAGAGTCCGCTTGATGTAACGCTTCATGGCCTCGTTCCTCAATTGCGATTGCGGAGCGCGACTTCGATCCGCAGCGAATCGCGCAGCGGGATCGGGGCCGCCCCCGTAAGGTTGATCGTGGTCTCGCCCTGCCCCCGCGCCACCACGCTGATCCGCGCAACCTGGGCCTTCACGGCGGTCACGGCCCCGGTCGAATCGAAGTAGGTGAACTCCAGGCCGCTCGTCGTGCCGGGCGCCGCATACGGGCGCAGCGGGCCGGCGATCGGCTGGGGCGTAGTGCAAACGGGCACACGAAACGGCACGCAGTCGTAATAGGCGAGATACCATTTGCCGTCCGTCGCCCACTTGTACAGGCTGTAGTGCACGTGCCGGAAGAACCGAATCGACGCTCCCTGCAGCGTCGTCGCCGTCGGCGCCGGAGAAATTGCGATGTGGTAGCTCGGATTGCTCGCCGTAAGATCGGATACCTGCACGAGCTTGGACGAGCTGGGACAGCCGGTGACGTTGTCTCCCGTCACCAACGAGGGGATCGCCGTGATGCGGGCGAACCGCCAGCCGTCATCCTGGCCGCCGATGCTCGTGCCGTCGTCGTACAGAGCGACGGAATCGTTGAGCGCCGGCGGGATTTTCCAATTGGTCATCGCTGAGCCCTTGGCCAGCTGGACGGGCACCGTCGAGAACCAGGCCCCCGCGGCGTTTACCATGCACGCGACCGAGGTGCCGAACACCGACCGGAACTCGATCGAAGAGTCCGTCATCACCGCGAGATCGCCGCCCGCGCGCGACATGCCGCGCAGGTCCGCGGGCAGCATGAACGTGGCCTGGCGGATCTGCTGCCGGGTCAGGATGACCTGGGTGGTGCTGTTGTAGAAGCGTTGCTGGCGCAGCAGCAACGTCACCATGGCGGCCGAGAAGATCCCCATGAGCACCAGAACCACGAGGATTTCGACAAGCGTGAATCCCGCGCGACGCCGGCGCACCGTGGCGGTCAGCATGGGATATAGCTCCGGAATGCCTGCGTCCGAACCCGGTGGTTGCTGAGCATGGTGACAACGACGGTCACGTCATCCGCCCGCGCCAACGTCTTGACACTCCAGTCTTCCCGGATCCCGCGCGTGACCGCGCTGCCGCTGGTGTGTGCCACGCAGCCCTGCGCGCGCATCCGGTCGAAGCGCGACTCGGCAACCGTCGCCGCGACGCTGCGCGTCTTCGAGCCGGTAATCGTCATCATGATGAGCGAGGCGGTCCCCGCCATCGCCAGCAGCCCAACGGTGAAGATCATCACGGCGATGATCAGTTCTATGATCGTGAAGCCGCCGCGCGAGCTGCCGATGCGCCGGAGCGCACGCCGCACGCGTCGAAGTAGTCGACCAACCATGGTCAGCACCCCTTCACGGCAATGCGGCCCAGGCCGGTCACGCACAGCGTATCGGCAGCGGGCGCCTTGGTGACAATGAGCTTCGGGGTCGATGCCGGCAGTACCACGAACCCTCGCGGATCGAACTCGATGCTGTCTTTCGGCGTCGCGGTCAGCGTTGCGCCGTAGCGGAGATTCATGTCGATGGTGGTCCCGATCTGCACCTTCGTGCCGGACGAATCCACCACGATCTTGAGGACGTTGCCGCTCCGCACGAGCCACGCGCGGCGGCTCTGCTGGATCCCGATCATGCGGGCGCGAAACAGATAGGCGGTCACCTCGCGCACCGCGGCGCGGCGCGAGGCGGCGACGAACGCCCCCCGCACCGGCCGCGCGGCGATGGTGTACACCAGGCCCGCGATGACCAAAACGATCATCATCTCAATGAACGTGAATCCTGTACGATTCCTCACAGCCCCCCAAAGCCTCGTGGCGGATGCCCGACCACAAGCAAGAGTTCTGCCGGAGTAGCGTTAGGGGCTATCCCCAGCCGTTCTCAGTAGTTAGCCGCCAAGGGGTTTTCCGAGGATGGGGGTTATTTTGCCCTACATCGTGCAATATGACCCGTGGCCCGATATCACATATATATGGGTTATAGTGCACATGCATGGTATAACCGAGCTATGAATTATGATGCGGGGAGGACACATGGCGACGTATCAGGGCAGGAAGGTCTATATGCGCCGCAAGGGCTTGGTGCGGTTACGCCTGCGCCAGCTGCTCCAGGAGCGCGGCCTGACGGGTTATGCCATCGCCAAGTACACGGGTCTCAGCCTGAACACGATCTACCGCCTGACGCGCCCCAACGGCCGCTTCCGGCTCATTCATGCGGACACCATCGAGCGCTTCTGCGCGGCACTTCGGATCACGCCGACGGAGCTGTTCGATTACGAAAAACCGCTGCGCGAAAAGCGTCGCCCCTGAAATGCGGGGCTGGGGGCTTGGGAAAACCCGCGATCTTTCCGTCTCGGGTGTTCCCCAGCCCCGAGCCCCTAACCCCTATTCCCATTCTCGTTTCGGTCCCTTCTTGGGCCGGAAGTCGTCCTCATCCGTGTCGTCGAACTCGTCGTCGAGATCGTCGTAATCGTCTTCGTCGACATCCTCGTCGTCGAGATCGTCCTCGTCCAGCTCATCATCGAAGTCTTCGTCGAGTTCCTTGTCCTCTTCGAATTCTCCGAACTCCTCGTCGACTTCGTCGCTCCTGCGCTTGAGCGACCAATGAGTCGACGTCTCACGGGCCAGCATTGCCACCTCCGGCTGAGGTTTACGTCGAACGACTGCTCCAGGACCCCCCTACCCTACTCCTCGAGGGCGCGCTTCTCGCTCCGGGCCAGCTTGCGGCGTTCGGTCGCGCCCAGGAGGCGCTTGCGAAGCCGCACCGACGACGGCGTCACCTCGATCAGCTCGTCGTCCTCGATGTATTCCAAGGCGAGTTCCAAGGTCATCTGGCGTGGCGGCTCCAAGATAATCATCTCGTCCGCCGCGGTGGTGCGCATGTTGGTCAACTTCTTTTCCTTCGTGGCATTTACGTCGAGATCACCCGGGCGGACGTGCTCCGCGATGATCATCCCCTCATAGACCGGATCTCCCGGCTGTACGAACATCGTACCGCGCTCCTGAAGATTGAAGAGGGCGTACGCCACCACCACCCCCTCCCGGTCCGCGACCATCACCCCCCGGTTCCGCCCCGACAGCGGACCGGCCCACAAATCATACTCGAAGAAGCGGTGGTGGATGATCCCCGTCCCCCGCGTATCGGTCAAGAATTCCGAGCGGTACCCCAGCAGCCCACGGGCCGGGATCTTGAACCGCATCCGCACCATCCCCAACCCGGGATTCTTCATATCGAGCATGGTCGCGCGGCGCGGTCCCAGCTTCTCCATCACCACGCCCACATACCCCTCCGGGCAGTCAATCATCAACTCTTCGTACGGCTCGAGCCGCTCGCCGTCCGGCCCCTCGCGCGGGATGATCCGTGGCCGGCTGACCTGGAACTCGTATCCCTCCCGCCGCATCGTCTCCATCAAGATGCCGAGGTGCAGCTCCCCACGCCCCGATACAGTGAAGGCGTATGGTGTGTCCGTGTCCTCCACGCGCAGCGCGACGTTGCGCTCCAGCTCGCGATACAGCCGCTCGCGCAGCTGCCGGCCGGTCACGTACTTGCCCTCGCGCCCGGCCAAGGGCGAATTGTTGACCAGTACGTCGACCGAGATGGTCGGCTCCTCGACCGCGATGCCCGCCAGCCGGTCGAGATGATCAGGCGCGGTCACGGTTTTCCCAATTTCGACACCGGCAAGCCCGGCAACGGCGACGATCTCGCCCGCCGCAGCCGTCTCGAGTTCCACACGCTCAAGACCCTCGAATGCAAAAAGCTTCACCACGCGCGCCTGCTCGAACTTGCCGTCGCCCACAGGACCCGGTTCGCCGATCGGCAGTAACGCGACGGTGTCACCCACGTGGATACGGCCGCGCTCGATCCGCCCTATGCCAATCCGTCCCAGATAGGACGAATAGTCGAGCGTCGAGATCAGCATCTGGAAAGGTCCGTCCGGATTTGCCTTCGGCGCGGGGATCGTGTCCAGAATCGTCTCGAACAGCGCCTTCAGATCCTTCCCTGCTTTCTTCAGATCGAGCGTCGCGGTCCCGGCCCGGCTGGATGTATAAAGGAAAGGGCAGTTGAACTGCTCAGGCGACGCCTCCAGATCCATCAGCAGCTCCAGCACCTCGTCGTGCACCCGCAGCGGCTCCGCATCAGGCCGGTCAATCTTGTTGACCAGCACGATCGGCTTGAGTCCGAGCGCCAGCGCCTTTCCCGCCACAAACCGCGTCTGCGGCATTGGCCCCTCGGCAGCATCTACCAATAACAGGAAGCCGTCGACCATACGCAGGATCCGCTCGACTTCACCACCGAAATCGGCGTGTCCCGGCGTGTCCACGATATTGATCTTCGTGTCGCCCCACCGCACCGACGTATTCTTCGCCAGGATCGTAATGCCGCGCTCTCGCTCGAGCGGATTCGAATCCATGATGCGCTCCGCCACTTGTTGATTGGCGCGGAACACACCCGCCTGGCGGAGCATCTGATCCACCAGTGTCGTCTTGCCGTGATCGACGTGGGCGATGATGGCGATGTTGCGGATCTTCACTGAGTTACGGTCCCCATAATGAGGGGCGCAGTATAAACGGGCGGCATAGGGCGGCACAAGACGGCATGGGTCGGCCATCGGCATTTGCCCTCGTTTGCCGTCCTGTGCCGCCTTATGCCGCCCTAGTCACAAATCGGCTCCTGCTCCACCTGCACGGTGACATGTGCAATCCCCAGCGCCCTCATCCGATCCTGCACGGCCTCGAGCACGGGCTGATTGTCGGTAGGGTTCTTGACCACGAGATGCCCGCTCATGGCAACGACGCCACTCGTCACGGTCCAGAGATGCAGATCGTGGACGGACTCGACCCCTGGTACCGACGCGATCCGATCATGCACATCAGCGAGGGCGATGTGCGCCGGCGTCGCCTCCAGCAGCACGTCGGCGCTTTCCTTGACCAGTCGCCAGGCGCTGCCCAGCACGAGTGCGCCGATGAACACCGAGATGATGGGATCGGCCAGCGTCCATCCCAGCGTCAACACGATCACGCCGGCGATCAGCGCGCCCACCGAGCCCAGCAGATCCCCGAGCACATGCAGATAGGCCCCTCGCTGATTGAGCGAGTGTTCGTGGTCGCGATGGAGGACGGTCACCGCGACGAGATTGGCCACGAAGCCCACCCCCGCGACGCCGAGGAGCAGCGCGCCGTTCACGAGCGGCGGCGTCCGAAAGCGATGCCACGCTTCGACTCCGATGCCGATCGCGATCGCAAAGAGTACCGCCCCGTTTACGAGGGCCGCCAGAATCTCGAGTCGCATGAAACCGAACGAGCGCTCGGGAGTCGCGGGGCGCTGGGCGATCCATGCCGCGAACAGGGCCAGGCCGAGCGCAGCGACGTCCGCCAACATGTGCGCGGCGTCGGCCAGCAGCGCCAGTGAGCCCGCCAGCCATCCGCCGATAAGCTCGACCAGCATAACAACCGCCGTGATGGCCAACGCCAGCGTCAGGCGCCGTCGAGTCTCGACGTTCAGGGGGGCGCGATAGGTGCAGTGGGCTTCGGCGGGCAGCACGAGTGTTTCCTCAGGGAGAAACATAATACCTTTTAGGTCGTGAACGCTCTCTGGCTGCGCCTGGTCGCCGTCATCGTGCTCGTCGCGGCCAACGCGTTCTTCGTCGCGGCCGAGTTCGCGCTCGTGGCGGCACGTCGCACGCGCATCGAGGCGATGATCCGGCGTGGGGACCGCAAGGCCCGCACCGTGCGCAAAGCCCTGCACGACCTCTACCGCCAGCTCTCCGCCGCCCAGCTCGGCATCACCGTCGCGTCGATCTTGCTCGGCTACGTCGCCGAAGACACCGTCGCGCACCTCTTCCGCGATTGGTTTTCCTCGCTGCCCCAGAGCCTGAACTTTCTCACGCGCGGCGGCATCGCCTCCGTCACCGCCGTGGCCGTGATTTCATTCCTGCACGTGGTGTTCGGAGAGCAGGCGCCGAAGGCCTGGGCCATCACCTATCCGGAAGGCACGAGCCGCTGGGTCGCGGCTCCCCTGATCGTCTTCTCCTGGATCACACGGCCGTTCACCGAGCTGCTCAACCGCAGCTCCAATCTCCTGGTGCGGATGCTCGGGATCAAAAGCACCAGCACTGAGCACGACCGTGTGCATTCACCCGAGGAGATCCGCATGCTGGTCGAGCAGAGCCGCAAGACCGGGGGTCTCGGCGCCGGTGACGCGCGGCTCCTGGAGGGTGTCTTCGAGTTCAGCGAAAAGAATGCGCGCGAGGTCATGACGCCGCGGACGCAGATCGTCGCGCTTCCCGCCGGGGCATCGCTGGCGGAGGCAGCCGATCGCGTCGCCGCCGCCGGCCGCTCGCGCTATCCCGTGACCGGGGACTCGCTCGACGACGTCGTCGGTATCGTCCATGCGAAGGACATCTTGCGCGGCCTGCTGTCGGGCTCCGAAGCCCCAGTGCAGGACATCGCGCGACCCGCGTTCTTCGTGCCGGGGACACGCGAAGTCGAGGACGTCCTCGCCGACATGAAACGGCAGAAGGTGCACCTGGCCATCGTCCTCGATGAGTTCGGCGGCACGGCCGGACTGGTGACCATGGAGGACCTGCTCGAGGAGATCGTCGGGCCGATTTACGACGAGTACGACCAGGCGCCTGCGACCGGCAGCGGCGTGGGCGGGGCAGGCCGGGCGGGCGGAGCGGGCGGAGCGGGCGGCGGCGGCGGCGGCGGCGGCGTGCCGATTCTCGCCGGCAGCACCGACATCAGCGACGTGAACCGCGCGCTGAAGTTGCAGCTCGACGACACGGACTACACGACGATCGGTGGGCTGTTGTTCGGACGGCTGGGCCGGCTGCCGAAGGTCGGCGACCGGGTGAACCTGCAGGGAGCAACGTTCGAGATTCTGGAGATGGACGGCCGGCGTGTGGGGCGGGTGCGGGTCTGGCCGGCGACCACACACGTACCGGAACCCTCGAGCTAGTCCCCCAGCGACTGCCGCGCGGTCGCGAGCTGCACGGCAAGCTCGAGCGAGGCGCGCATCGACCCGGCGTCCGCGATCCCCTTCCCGGCGATGTCGAAGGCGGTGCCGTGATCGGGTGACGTGCGGATGAACGGCAAACCCAGCGTGACGTTCACGCCTGTTCCGAATCCCGACACTTTCACCGCGGTCATACCCACGTCGTGATATGGCGCGAGCACCGCGTCGAACTCACCCCGCAGCGCCCGCACGAAGACCGTATCGGCGGGCAGCGGCCCCGCCGCCTCGAGCGCCGCCGCGGCCGGCTCCAGAATGCGGGCATCGTCGTCGCCGAACAGCCCGCCTTCGCCAGCGTGCGGATTGAGGGCGCAGAGCGCGAGGCGCGGCGACGCCACGCCCCACCACCGCTGCAGCGCATCCCGCGCGATGCGCCCGGCCTGCACCACGCGTTCCGTGGTCACGGACCCGATCGCGTCGCGCAACGACAGATGCGTCGTCACAAGCACAACCCGCAGCCGGCCTGTCGTCAGCATCATCGCGACGGGAATGTCGCCGGCAATGTGCGCCAGGAACTCCGTGATGCCGGGGAACCGGTAGCCGGCCGCGTGCAGCGCGGCTTTATTGACGGGGCCGGTCACGATCGCATCCACTTCGCCCGACAGTGCCAGCCGGGCCGCCGCTTCGATACCCTCCGCCGCCGCTCGACCCGCCTCCAATTCAGTCGGGGCTCCATCTTCCCAACCGCCGACGATGCGGACCTCCGCATCCAGCGGCTGCCGGAGCGCTTTGCGCACCACCTCGGGACCGATCCCGCGGGGATCTCCTACAGCAACGGCGAGGCGCGGCCGCGTGGCTGCCACCGCTACAGTCTGATATCGATGTAGATCTGACGGCGCAGCTGATCGATGAAGTGGCGGATCGCGAGCTGATCGCTGAGCGATTGCCGAATCTTCAGCTTCACATCGTCGAACGACAGGTCGCCAGCCGCATGGCGGGCCGTCACCTCGAGGACGACGAACCTCGTGCGCGGCGTACCGGCCCCTTCCGTGATCACCGGCTTCAGCCTGAGCGTCGTGTCCGCCGAGATCACTTTCTGATACTCCGGCGGCATCTCTGTGAGCGCGGCATCCTCCGCGAGCTTCGGCTCCTGCGGGTCGCCGTACAGCTTCGCCAGGGAGTCGAACGACACGCCGGCGGATCCGCGCGCGAGCACGCCATGCAGCGAATCGGCCAGGCGCTTGGCGATGGCGATCTGCGCCTCGCTGACGACCGGGGTGATCAGGATATGCCGCGCGAGGATCTCGGCCGGCTGCGTGCGCTCGACGTTGATGATGTGGAAGCCGAAGGATGTCTCCACCGGCGGGGTGATTTCGCCCGGACGGACCCGGAACGCCACGTCCTCGAACTCCTTGACCATGACGCCGCGCCGGAACCAGCCCAGCTCACCGCCCTGCGCTGCAGACGCGCTGTCATTCGAGAATCGCTTCGCGGCCGCGGCGAAGTCTGCGCCATGCCGGAGCTCGACCACCAGCGATTCGGCGCGCTGGAACGCCTTCAGGCGCGCCGCCGAATCCGGCGCCGGCTTGACGACGATCTGTCGAAACGAAACCGTCGCCGGTCGCTTGGGCTGCTGATCCTTGTTCTGGTCCCAGAATTCCCGCATCTGTGCTTCCGTCGGCGGGATGGGCCGGAGCTTGCCCTTCTGCCGCTGCGCTTCGATCAGACGTTGCGCGAGCAGTTGCCGCCGCTGCTGGTCGCCCAGCCACCGCCGCCATTCTTCGACGGAGCCAAACCGCGCCTGCCGGATCTGATCGCGAAAGTCGTTCTCGGAGCTGAACTGCTTGCGGACGTTCTGGTAGGTCTGCTCCACCTGATCGAGGACTTCCTGATCGGTGACTTTGATCGACGTATCGCGCTCCGCCTGCTGCACCAGGATTTCCAGCTCGACCAGCCGGTCCAGAATCTGGCGCCGGAGCGTCGCGAGACCCGCGGAGTCGGTCGGCAGCGTCATCCCCTGCGCCTGCTGCTGAACCATTTCTTCGTCGATCTGCGACGCCAGGATGGGGCGCGTGCCCACGACCGCGACGATGCGATCGAGCGTCTGGTCCGGTGCCGGTGGCTGCTGCGCGGTGGCGGTCGTGACCACGGCCAGAAAAACGAGAACCGCTTTCATCGCGGCGGCCGCCCGCTCGGCTGGTGGCGCGCGGTGTCGATCGGTGGCGGTCCCGGCGCGGGCGTCATCCGTGGGGCTCCACCGCCGGCTTGTCCGGAATCGGCACGCAGCTCGCCGCCCCGCTCCGCCGCGCGCCGAATCCCAGCCTCATCCACGCTCCAGCGTCCTTGATCTCGGAGTCGCTCGGCCAGGAACATCGGCACGGGGAAATAGCGCGCGCGCTTGTGGAGGACGCGGTCCAAATAATCATTGGCCCGCGCGGCGGCGAAACTCGCGCGCGCCTGCGGCGATGGGCCCACCGAATCCCGCAGCACCTCGGGCGTCAGATTCAAGATCGTCGTGAGCGTCACGATCGTGGAGTCATGCTCTTCCCGGATCTGGCGCCAATCGTCGGGACTCAGCGTGATCCGGGCGGAGTCCGCTTGTTCGAGCAGCACCTGTCGCTGTGCGATCGCCTTGAGGAATTGAGTGATTTGCTGATCGCCGGCCTGCGGCAGCGACTGCACGAGCTGGGGGTTGAGCGCGCTCAGCCAGCGCATCAGGTCACGCACCCTGAGCGAGCCGCCGCGATACGAGACGAGCACGCGATTGCTGGTGCGCGCCGCATCGACATCCTGCACCGCGTTGCGCACGTATTCGGGCGCCCGATCCACCGGCTTGATGCGCCGTTTGATATCGAGGCTGTCGACGTACAACGAATCCAGCTCCCGCGTGATCCGGGACTCCAGGCCCACACGGAACGAGTCCCGCACCTCGGCCAGGGGCGGACGCCGAATGATGTGATAGCCGAACTGGGTTTTTACGACGGGACTGACGGCGCCCGGCGTGAGCTGCCAGGCGGCCTCCTCGAACTGCGGCACGAACTGCCCGCGCGTCGCGAGCCCCAACGACCCACCTGCAGCTTTGGCGCTGGGATCCTCCGAATAGCGTGAAGCCAGCTGCGGAAACCGTGCTCCCGCGGCGCGCGCCTGCGGCAGCAATTGGTCGGCCTGGCGATGCTTGCGTTTGTCGATACTGTCCGCGGCGTTCTGGGGCACCTGAAACAGGATGTGCTGGAACACCCGGACCTGGCCGGCCTCGTAGGCCGAGTCCACTTGCTGCGGCGTGAGACTCTCTCGGGCCGTAAGCCGATTGTGCAGCTTTTGCCACTTCAGCTGCGAGACCATGGGCCACATTGTGGCTGCGGCAGTCGCGGAGTCGAGGAGATCCTTGCCGCCGGCGAGCGCTTCGGCAAACAACGTATAATCGACCCACGCGTGCGACACGCGGGCGAGCGTCAGCGGATCGAGCGGCAGATCCCGGTTCGCGCCGGCCCAGTCGGCCAGCTGTTCCACCGTCAGAGTCTGGTCATTGGCGCGCGCGACAATGTCGGCGCGTGACGAGAACGCGTCGCGTAGCGCCCCGCATCCAACGAGCGCAAGGGGCAAGAACACCAGACTCAAACGTCGCATCCGTTTCCTTTCTCTATTGACGCTGATGATCCCGGAGTACCGCCGTGAGCGCCCGGACCAGACCGGGGCCGATCGACTCTCCGCCGAGCCGGCGGAGCCTGAGGGAGAGCGGCACCGCGCGCCGCACGTCCGCTTCGAACTGCACGGCCTCGAGCGCCACCTGCAGGCCCGCAAGCCGCGGCGCCGCATCACGTCGGAACGTCAGCCGCGCTTCGTCGCCCTTGATCAGGACCGTCTCCAAACCCGCCTGGGCCCCGAGCGCGCGCAGCTCGGCGACCAGCAACAGGCGCTCCGCGTCCGCCGGCAGTGGCCCAAAACGGTCACGCAGTTCGTCGCGGACGGCTTGAATCTCACCTGGTTGCTCGGCACGCGCCAGCCGCCGGTACAGTTCGAGCTTCGTATCGTCATCGCCGACGTATTCGTCCGGTAAGTGCGCCGGCGCGTCCATCGTGACGTCAGGCGGTGTCCACGCCTCCCCCGCCCCCCCCGCCCCGCGTCGCCCGTCCCCCGTCTTCAGGCCGCGCACCGTTTCTTCCAGCCACCGCAAATACATGTCGAAGCCGACCGCCTGGACTTGGCCCGACTGCTCGCCGCCAAGCAGGTTCCCGGCCCCGCGCAGCTCCAGATCCCGCAACGCGATCCGATAGCCCGATCCCAAATCAGTATGATGCTCGAGCACCTGCAGCCGTTCCTCCGCCTGGGCATCGACCAGGTCCGGCACGAGCAGGTAACAAAACGCCCGCCGGTGACTGCGCCCTACCCGTCCTCGGAGCTGGTAGAGCTGGGCGAGCCCCAGCCGGTCAGCGCGGTCGACGATCATCGTGTTGGCGTTCGGCACGTCGAGTCCCGACTCGACGATCATGGTGGACACGAGACTGTCGACTTCGCCGCGGACGAATCGCCCCATGACCGCTTCGAGATCGGCTTCTCGCATCTGCCCGTGCGCCACCGCGAGGCGGGCGCGCGGCGCGAGTGTCTGGACCCGTGCGGCGACCGTCTCGATCGTCTCGATCCGGTTGTGCACGAAATACACCTGGCCGCCCCGGTCGAGCTCGCGCGCCATCGCTTCCTCGAGCAAGGCGTCGTCCCACGGCTCGACGAACGTGAGCACCGGCGACCGGTCTTTCGGCGCTGTCTCGAGCAGTGTGAGGTCGCGCAGCCCCGCGAGCGACAGATGCAGCGTGCGTGGGATGGGCGTGGCGGTCAGCGTCAGAACATCGACGCTCAGCTTCAATGCCTTGAGACGCTCTTTGTGCCGGACGCCGAAGCGATGCTCTTCATCCACGATGAGCAGCCCCAGATCTTTGAACGTCACATCAGGGGACAGCAGCCGGTGCGTCCCGATCACGATGTCCAACTCCCCGCCGGCCAGGCGCTGAACGATTGGCGTCGCCTCCTTGGTACTGCGAAACCGCGAGAGGACTTCGATGCGCACCGGGTAGTCGGCCAGCCGTTCGCGAAATGTGCGGCCGTGTTGCTCGGCGAGAATCGTGGTCGGCACCAGCACGGCGACCTGCTTGCCCGCCTGCACCGCCTTGAAGGCGGCCCGCACCGCTACTTCCGTCTTCCCGTATCCGACATCGCCCACGAGCAACCGGTCCATCGGGCGGGCGCGCTCCATATCGCGCTTGACCTCGTCTGAGGCCCGGCGTTGGTCCGGCGTGTCTTCATAAAGGAAAGAGGACTCGAGCTCGCGCTGCCAGGGCGTATCGGGCGGGAAGGCATAGCCGTGCGCGAGCTGCCGGCGCGCGTACAAATCCAGCAATTCCGCCGCCATGGCGCGAATGGCGGCCCGCGTCTTGTCACGCTGCCGTTGCCACGTTGTGGCGCCGAGGCGATGCAGGCGCGGCGGGGGCGCGTCGCCGTCGCCGACCGTGCGATAGGGTTCGAGCTGGTCGATCCGATACAGGGGAACGTTCAGGCGATCGCCCCCCTCGTATTCCACCACGGCAACCTCGAGCGTGGCACCATCCGAACCGACGGAGATGGTCTGCAGGCCGCGATAGATACCGATGCCATGCTCCAGGTGCACGACATATCCGCCGGGCGTCAGCGGTCGCGAGGCGGCGGTCGAGACCGCGCTGCGGTAGCGGCGCGGGCGGCGCAGCCGTCGCGCGCGGCGGAAGATCTCGTGATCGGTGAGCACTCGCAGCGTGGGAATGATGAATCCGCCATCGAGCGCACCGACCACGAGCGTCGCGCGGTCTGAGCCGAGCAGCTCGTCGAGGCGCTCGAGCTGTCCCTCGTTGTCGCACAGAATCACCGTCGGCGGCGGCTGGGCGACGATGTGGCGGAGGCGCTTCATGTCCCGGTCGACGTGCTCTGGCGGAGCGAGCGGGAACCGCTGCTCCGTCTCCGCCTCGCTTACGGAGATGCGCGCGAGTCGATCGAGTCTCGTGCGCCACGCGACCGGATCCACCAGGAGCTCCTCACGCGGAGGCGATTCCTCCCCCATGCGGCGCGCGACTTCGAGATGGTGCGCCGCGTCCGCCCAGGCGCGTTCGACTTCTCGCTCGACGGCGGATTCCTGGTCGGCGACGACAATCGTATCCGTGGGCAAAAGGTCGAGGAGGTTGGCGTGTAGGGGCACAGCATGCTGCGCCCCTACCGGCCCACGGACCTCCACTTCCGTCTGTACCGGCAGCACCGTGACGCGATTCACCGCCTCACCCGAGCGCTGCGTGTCGAGATCGAAGCTGCGCACCGATACGACGTCGTCGCCCCACCATTCGATGCGCGCAGGGGTCGCCATACCGAATCCATACACGTCGAGAATCCCGCCTCGGACGCTGTACTGCGCGACCTCCGTGACGGTGGGCACCCGTTCGTACCCCATGGTCTCGAGGCGCTGCGCGGTGTCCGTCAGACGCCTCTCCTCTTTACTGACCTCGATCACGAGGCGCCGCTGGTCGAGCGCCGCTGGCACGGCAGTCCGCTCGGCCGTGGCGCGCGCGGTCGTGATGAGCACGCGGACGGCGCCGCGCAACAGCGCATCGATAGTTTCTATGCGCTCGCCGGCAAGCTCGTAATGCGGCTCTTCGACACCGAGCGATTCGCGCTGGGGATACAGCGCCGTGGTTTCGGAGCCCAGCAGGGTTTGCAGATCCGCAAGCCAGCGTTCACCGTCCGCCGGCGTAGGCGCGACGATGGCGAACAAGCGTTGTGGCAGGCGGCGCGCGAGCGTGGACACCAGCACGGCGGGGCTCGAGCCGGGCAGGCCCCCCACACCGACATGGGCGCCGGCCGTTGGCAGCCGCTCGATGAGTGAGCGGGTCGCGGGCAGCTCCTCGAACCGCTCGAGCAGGAAGTCGAGGGCCATCAGCGCGTGCGCGTTGCGACAGCCAGCTCGATCGCGGCGAGCAGCAAGGCGAGTATGAGCAGGATGGCGCTCGCATCCGCGCGACGCGTCCCTGAGAACCGCTCGGCCGACAACGCGCTCGCGCTCAACACTTCGACGCGATCTCGTCCGCCGAATGCCGTGGTCACAAGCGCCGGCGTTGCGGGTGTGAGATCGGATTCGCGCGGGTCGGGACCGAAGACCGTCGCGCCCACCGTGTCGGTGCCGCGCGTCCGAAACTCCACGCGCGGCGCACCCTCTGCGGAATTGACATCCGCCTCACCGATCACGATCCGATTGACGAGTGCATCAATGAACGGGACGAAACCGGGCGCCATCGGCAACGCCGTCCATGCGGTGTCGAGGCGGCTCCCGAGCAGCAGAACGTTCCCGGAGCGCACTAACCATGGCTCTCCGTTCACGGCGGCCAGCACCTCGTCGGACGCACCCGCGAGCCGGTAGCGACGCGCGACTGGCGTGCCATCGAGCGCGGGTAGTTGTGGCGCCACGAGGTTGCCGGGCGTGCCCACGTCGCCCCAGTGCCACGGGACGCCGCGCGCCGCGAGTCCCCGATTTGCCTGGCCGACCAGCGCCGGGTCGGCGGGCGGCTGCACGATGGCATGTGGCGCATTGGGTGCCGCCGCCTCGCCGCCGCTGATCACGACGTCACGACCCTCGGTGACGCGCTTGCCTTCCTGCAAGACCGCCAGCGCCGCAGCAACGAATGAGCCAGACCCCGGCGTCGCAGTCACGCGCGCGGCCGGCGCGACGCGCCAGGCAAAGGGACGACGATCGTCGACCCGCAGCTCGTCAGGTTCCAGGGCCGCTTCACCCAGCCACCACCCCGGCGCCAGGGATTGTACCGGCAACGACACGGTCACCGCCGACCGCATCGTACCACCGCTGCCTCCGGGCGTCGCGAGACCCCGCGCAGCGATTTCTCCGCCCCCCCCTCCCCCCCCTCCCCGGTCACGCCGTGCGCCGCCAATGCGAATGGTGACAGGCACGGGTTGTGGAATATCACGGCCAGCAGGGGTCGAGCCGCTGAGCTCGATGACCGCCGCCCCTTCCGAGACTGTCACCGACGCGATGCCGCGGTTGGTTACCGCGCTTCCCGGCTCGAGCGCGAGTATGCGCACCCCACGCGGAACATCGGCGCGACCCGATGCCAGGGCGGTGCGCTGCAAGTCGCTCAGCACGTGCACCTCGCGTCCCGGCAACGGCTGCGCGTCCACGATCCGTGCGGCACGTCCGACCGCATCGACGAGGTCCAGGCGCTGCCAGCCCGCATGGGTGCTATCGATGATCGCGAGCAGCGCTTCGCGCGTGCCACCGCGCAGTACACCGTCGCACAACATCAGCCAGACCCGATCAGCGGAGGTGGTCCGCGCGAGTGAGGAACGCGCCGCGACGCGCAGCCGATCCAGCACCGGACCGGCGCTCACCACCGCTCCCGACGACGGAGAGTTGTCGAGAATGATGACCACTGCCGTCGGCTGGTGAGCACCTCCTCCCCGCAACGGGATCAGCGGTCGCGCCGCCGCCAACACGATCACCGCGATCAGCGCGGTCCGGAGTATCATGAGAAGCAAGTGCCGCAGCTTCAGCCGTCGCGCGCTCTCTCGCTCGGCTGCGCTGAGATAGCGGACGGGTGGGAAGTCGAGCTCAGGCGGAATACGTCGCTGGAGAAGGTGCAGGAGTGCCGGGATCGCCGCGGCAGCGAGCCCCAGCAAGGCCAACGGATGAAGGAAGCTCACGTCAACAAACGCAGCGCGAGACCAAACGGCATGTCGGTCTGTACGTGATGGTAACTAATGCCATGGCGGCGGCAGGCTTTGCGCCACGCCGCGATTTCTCGCTGCACGGTATTGGCATACGCGCGCGCCAGCTCGCGTGGCCGCACGACGACGCTCACTGACGACTCCGGATCGCGGAAGCGTACCTCGGGCGGACCGGTGAGCTTCACTTCGGCGGGATCCATCAAATGAAACACAATCACCTGATGCCCGCGGTGGCGCAGGTACCGCAGGGCTGCGAGGGCGAGCTCGCGATCGAACAGCAAATCGGAGACCAGCACCACCATGCCCCGGCGGGCGAGCAGCGCGGTTAGTCGCTGCAGCGCCGCGTGCGCCGCGGTGCCCCGCCCGTCCGGCGTATCGAGCAGACCGCGCACGATCCGCGTCCACTGACCCGCTTTGACGCGGGCGGGAATCACCTGCCGCACCTGCTCGTCAAACGTGACCAGCCCGGTCGCGTCACGTTGTCGGAGGAGGATCAGTGCCAGGGCGGCAGCCAGCCGGTCGGCGTATGCGCGCTTGGTGAGACGTTCCGGCGTGCCCTGCCATGCCATCGAGCGGCTGGCATCCAGGAGGATCATCGCGCGCAGATTGGTCTCTTCTTCGAACTGTTTCACGAACAACCGGTCGGAGCGACCCAGAATTCGCCAGTCGAGGTACCGCAGCTCATCACCGGCCTGGTAAGCCCGATGCTCGGTGAACTCGACCGAGAATCCGCGAAACGGCGACCGGTGCACGCCGGCTAGGAACCCCTCAACCACTCCTTCGGCGACGATCTCGATACCACCCAGGCGAGCGACTTCGGCAGGATCGAGAAGATCTAGGCGCTGAGCCAAGAAATGTCCTTGCCATGGGACAGCCAGCACGCAGTGCGACGTGGCCAAGTCATTATAACAATATAATTTAGGCGTAGTCGGCTTCTGGCACAGTCTCTGCCCTAGGCGCGGTGGGAGGCTCCATGTTCACAAACTTAGCGTTGCTCAGCTTGGCCTTCGTGTCCACGCCGGCCGTCAGCGGGGCTCCGACTTTCTACCGCCCTCGCATCGAGGTATGGACCAATCGTGGCGAGGGCGCCGTTTATACCCGCGGTGAGCGGGTGCGGCTCTTTTTCCGCCTCGATCAAGACGCCTACGTCACGATCTTCCGTGTCGACACGGACGGTCGGGTGCGCGTGCTGTTCCCGCGCGATCCGTGGGAAGACAACTTCGCGCGCGCGGGCCGGGACCTCGAGATCGACGGCCGCCAGCTCGGGAGCGACGCCTTTACGATCGACGATTATCCCGGCGTCGGCTACCTGTTCGCGGTCGCGTCGGCTGATGCGTTCGTCTACGACCAAATCGAGAGCGGCGATCACTGGGACTATCGCGTCATCGCGGATGGCCGGGTGCGCGGCGACCCGTACGTGGCGATGACTGATCTCGCGCAGCGCATCGTTCCGGAAGGGTACGCCGACTGGGATTACGACGTGGTCTCGTACAACGTCGGCCAGCATTACGACTATCCTCGCTTCCTGTGCTACGATTGCCACACGTACGTCAGCTATTCCTACTGGGACCCATACTACACGTCGTGCGTTCGCTTCCGCATGTTCGTGTATGACGATCCCTGGTACTATCCGTATCGCTATTACGGCGGGGGCCGCGCCGTGTTTGTGCGGCCCTATCGCCCGCAGCCCCGATTCATCTTTAAGGACTGGGGATCGGACCGGCCAAGCCGCGAAGGCTTCATCTCGCGCGAGCGCGAGCGCCCCGTCAACGACAACGGGCGTCGCGGCGTGACGGGCCGCGATCTGGGTGGCCTCGGCATCATTCCGCCTCCCAACGTGCGTGAGCGACGCAATCGTCCCGGCGATGACAGAAACAACGGGAATAACGGAAACAACGGCAACGATCGCGGCAACAACGGCAACGACGATCGCGGGAACGGACGGCGCGAACGTCCGGATCACCCGGAGCATCCTGAGCACCCAGACAATCCGGGTCGCCGTGATCGCCCTGACGACAACCGGTCTGCGGATCGGCCGATGGTGCTGCCACGGGCGGATCAATCGCGGGGGAATCGGGGACTGCGCGATGCGGAGCAACGGCGAGTCGAGCCGCGCACTGTCCAACCGCAACGCGACGAGCCGCGCCAGATTGAGCCGCGCAATGAGCCGCGGAACGAGCCACGGAACGAGCCGCGCCGCATCGAGCCCCGCAGCGAACCGCGGAGTCAGCCGCGCGTCGAGCCCCGCAACGAACCGCGCAGCCAGCCGCAACCACGCGCGGAGCCGCGGCGCGATCCGCCGCGCGAATCCTCCAAGCCGCGCAACGAGCCTGAGGTCCGGCGGCGCAAGCCCTGAACGTTCAGACTGAAACCTGACGCGCCCGATCGTAGTGACACACGGTCGGGCGCGTTAGTTTTCCTTCCCCTTCCTTTCGCGAGGATCTCGTGGTCGCGCTGCTGCTCTTGTCAACCGCGTTGCTCGCCCAAACGCCTGCCGCCGTTCAGCGGGCGGCGCAGACGATCTCGCCCGAGGACATCCGCCGGCGCATCGGCATTATCGCGGATGATTCCATGCGCGGCCGGGACACGCCGAGTCCCGAGCTCGACAAGGTCGCTGCGTACATCGGTCGCGAGTACCGCCGTCTCGGACTGACAGCGGGGGGCGATAGCGGCACCTTCATCCAGCACTACACCATCGACCGCGTGGAAATTCGGGGCGACAGTTCCGCCGCGTTCCTGCACGCCGCAGGGAACGACGCGACGTTCGCATACGGCACCGACTTCGTGCTCGCCGATAATTCGTTCGACAGCGGAGATTACGCCGGCGAGCTGGTCCTCCTCTCGGGACCGCTGACCGATGCAATCCCGGTCGATACCGCTGCGCTGGCGGGCAAGATGCTCATCCTCGCGACGCGACCGCGCAATCGTGCGGAGCTCCAACGCGTCGCGGCGTGGAAACCGCAGGGAATTGTGTTCGTCGGAACCGCGCCCGACTCGATTTGGAGACGGAACGTCGACCGCGGCAATCGACCTCAGCCACGTAATCCGCTCCAGCCCATCGGTCCTCCGATCTTTCTCGTTATTCGGGCGATCGCACTGCAGCCCGTCGTCAGCCGTCTGGGCGGCGATCTGGGTGCCGCGCAATCAGCCACCAGCCTCGCGGTCCAGTCATTGGGGGGCGCCCAACTACACGTGCATGCCCGGATACGGATCGTGGAGCGCAGGTTCGCGCCGAACGTGGTGGGCATCCTGCCGGGCAGTGACCCGGTCCTCAAGAACGAGTTCGTCGTGTTCAGCGCGCACATGGACCACATAGGCGTCGCGGGGCCGCGCGGCAGCGGCGGCTGCCGGGCTCAAGGCGCGGACTCGATTTGCAACGGCGCCGATGATGACGGCTCTGGAACCGTCGCGGTGGTGGAAATCGCCGAAGCCCTGGCGGGAATGACGCCGCGGCCGAAGCGCTCGATCATCTTCCTGAACGTGAGCGGCGAGGAGAAGGGCTTGTGGGGCAGCGCGTATTTCTCCGACCATCCGGCCGTGCCGATCAGCAACATCGTGGCCGATCTCAACATCGACATGATCGGCCGCAACTGGAAAGACACGATCGTAGCGATCGGCAAGGAGCATTCGGATCTCGGCGCGACGCTGAACCGCGTCGGCGCGGCGCACGCTGAGCTCAACATGCGGCCGATCGACGACATCTGGCCTGCGGAAAACTTCTACTTCCGCTCCGACCACTACAACTTCGCCAGGAAGGGCGTGCCCATCCTGTTCTTCTTCAGCGGCACCCATCCCGATTACCACCAGGTGGGCGACTCCCCCGACAAGATCGACGCGGAAAAGGAGTCGCGCGTCGCGCGGCTCATCTTCTACCTCGGCGTCGAGGTCGCGAACGCCGCCGAGCGCCCGAAATGGAACCGCGAGAGCTACCGGACGATCGTCGGGCGGTAAGGCGCCCGTCTAGCGATCCAACACCACTACGACCACCGACCCTGGAATGACCGGGGGTCGGGGACGTGGGCGGTCGGGCGTCGGTGGCGGTGGCTCACCGAACTGCGCCGCGACAGTGTAGACGCGATGCGTGCGCTCATCCAGCGCGATGGTCCGTCCCCCGCGCTGCGTCGGCACCGTCGCGACGACCCGGAAGCTGTCCGGCGAATCCTCGTGCACGAAGGTCATCGTCCCTTCACCATTGGAGCTCACGGCAAAGCCGCGGCTTGGGTCGAACGCGGCACCATCGACGCCACTCCCGATCGGCAACGTAACCAGCACCCTGCCGCGATCCGGATCCACGACCGCCATCAACCCGTTGGAGCACACCGAAAACAGGCGGCGCGTCCGGCGGTCGATCGCCAGCCCCGACGGCTCCTCGCACGGCGCGAGCGGCCAACGGCCTTCCACCGCCAGCGTCTTCGGATCGAACGCTACGAGCTCGCTCTTGTCCTCGATATTGACGTACATGTGACCGCGCCCATCCGACACCGCGTTCTCCGGCTTGCCCCCGAGGTCTAGCGTGCCCACGACGGTTCCGGACTGCGGATCGATCGCGGTCGCATTAGCCCCACCGCCATTGAATGTGAACACGCGACGCGAGAAGGGATCATAGGTGATCGCATCCGGATTGCGGCCGGTGACCCTCACCACCGAGAGCGGCGCGAGCGTCTTGAGATCGAAGATCGTCACGGTGGTGTCGCGGCCGTTGCTCGTGAAGCCGCGATTCAGCTCGCGGACGAACGCAATGCCGTGCACGCCGTTGGTGTTGGGGATATCGCCGATCACCGAGTCGCGATCGAGATCGATCACGGCGACGTGCGTGCCGCGGGACACGTACAGTCGATGAGCGACGGTGTCCACGGTCAGATAATCCCAGCCACCCTCGCCCGCCAATGGAATCCGGCGGATGACGTGATATGGGGCAGGGCCAGATACGGGGGTCTGCGTGGTTTGGACGGCGAGTGCGAGCGCGAGCAAGCCGATCATAGAGTCCTCCAGGAGTTCCGAATTCTAACGTAGGAACCCGCCCTCTGGCGCGGACGTCACGCGCTCACGCATCTTGGCTAGGTGAGGGTGCTGATTGTCGAAGACGACGCCGAGCTGGCCGGATTGTTGCAGGACGGCCTCCGCGAGCACCGCATCGACCCCACGATCGCAGGCACTTTCGCCGACGGGCACGCGCAGGCGCAGGCCGGCGACTACGACGTCATCATCCTCGACGTCCGCCTGCCGGGCGCGGGGGGCACCGGGTTCGACCTGTGCGCGCAGCTGCGTCGCAACGCCATTCATACGCCCGTCCTAATGCTCACGGCGTTGGACGCCGTGGATGATCGGGTTCGCGGCCTGACGGCCGGCGCCGACGACTATCTCACCAAGCCCTTCGCGTTTCGCGAGTTGATCGCGCGCCTGCAGGCGCTCGCGCGCCGGCGCGCGCTGGCGCTCACCCCCGCCACCTTGCGTGTAGGCGATCTCGAGATGGATGTGGGATCGCGCAGCGTGCGACGCGAGGGCCGCCCCATCGCACTGACGGTAAAGGAATTTGCGCTGCTGGAGCTCTTACTGCGGCATCCTGGTCAGGTCGTCGATCGCGGCGCGATCACGGCGCATATCTGGGACGACAATCACGACCCGTTCGCGAACGTGCTCGAGGTCTTGGTTCGGCGGTTGCGCAGCAAAATCGATGACGGGTTCCAGCCGAAGCTCATCCACACCGTCCGCGGCGCTGGCTATCGCTTAGGTCTGTCCGAATGACGCTCAGTCGCCTTCGCGTGCGCCTGACGCTCTGGTACGCCGCGACGTTCGCCGTCATTCTCTTGTTGCTCGGCACCGGGCTCGTGCTCGCCATCGGCACTCAAGTGTCGCGCCGCCTGGACGCATCACTGGTTGCTGCCACGGCCGCCATTGAGCGCGCGACTCATGATCTGGAGGCTGAGCGCGCAGCTGGTGGCGACACCGACGCGGTGGAGGAGCTGCACATTCCAGACCGGGAGCTCTATCTCTTCGACGCCAACGGGCGGTTCATCACGCCGGCACAAGCCGACGCGTGGATTGTTGACGCCGCCCGCATCACCGCGGCCACCGGACGCGCGAACCTGCAGCACGTGACGAATGGCGGTCATCAGCTGCGACTGCACGGCGAGCGCTTCACCGGAGGGTCCGGCACCACGTACGTCGCGCTCGCCGTCGCTGAGCACCCGAATATCCGCGAACAGTATGCGTCCCTGATCGGCATCTTCGGCGCCGCCGCTTTGGCGGCCCTGGTGTTGGTCGCGATGGGGGGCTTCGTGCTGGCGCGCCAATCGACGGTGCCAGTCGAGCGCTCCATCGAGCAAATGCGGCGCTTCATGGCCGATGCCGCGCATGAACTGCGCACGCCCGTCACCCTGCTGCGCACGCGCACGGAGCTGGCGCTCGCACAGCCACGCGACCCCGCCGGCGACGCCGCCGCCTTCCAGGCCATCGAACGGGAAGCTGATCGGCTGGGTGGCATCGTCGGCGACCTACTGCTCTTGGCGCGTGCCGATGCCGGAGAGCGCCGCGTCGTGCGCGGCTCCCTGTACCTCGACGACATCGCTTCGCAGGCGCTCGCCGCCGTCCGCGCCCTGGCCGACCGCAAAGGCGTGGCGTTGGTCGTCGGGTCGTTCGAAGAGGCGCAAATCCTCGGCGACGCGGAGCTCGTCGAACGGCTATTGCTCATCGTGCTCGACAACGCGATCAAATACACGCCTCAGGGTGGCAGCGTCCGACTCGACGTTACAGGCCGCGACGGCAAGCGCTCCGTGATCGTGACCGACAGTGGCGTCGGCATTCCGGCCGTCGAATTGCCGCGCATCTTCGAACGCTTCTATCGCGGCGACAACGCCCGGAGCCGGGCGGAGGGCTCCGGGCTTGGCCTTCCGATCGCGCGGTGGATCGCGGACCTGCATAATGCGCGGATCGCGGTTTCCTCCGACGCCGGCGGCACACGCGTACAGATCGATTTTCCAGCGGGGGCTGTAAGCATCCTGTAAGGTGGGCCGGCTAGTTTCCCGCCATGCTGCTGCTGCTGGCGCTGCTCCTTCAACAACCGGTGTCGCGCGCCGATGCCGCCACTGCCGCGCTTACGCGCGGGGCGCGCGTGGCGCTGGGGCGCGCGGATACCATCGCGGCACTCGGCGCGGCACGCACCGCGCGTGCGTTCCCAAATCCCACCGTCTCTGGCAGCTACACCAAGGACACGCCCAATTATCATCTGGTGAGCGATCTGCCACTCGATGTTCCGTGGCTGCGGGGCCCGCGCATCGGCGCGGCAGAGGCCGCTCGGGACGCGGCGCGGTACCAGTTCGTCTTTGATCGTGCCGGCATTCTGTTCGACGTCGATACCACCTACACGCGTGCCCTGGCAACCGCGATGCACGCACGACTCTCGCGCCGCACCGCCGATGATGCCGATAGTCTCCTGAAGATTGCGCGGCTGCGGCGTGACGTCGGCGATGTGAGCGAGCTTGACGTGCGCCTGGCGGCCGTGAATGCGGGCCAGCTGAACAATGCCGCCATCGACGACTCACTCACCGCGCTCGGCACCTTGCTCGACCTGCAGCTGCAGATGGGACTCGCCGGCGATAGTCCCGCAATCAGGCTCGTCGATTCCCTTGTCGCTCCGGAAGACAGCGCCCCCGTGAACGAGGGGGGGACCGGGCCCGGCGAGTATCTCCCCGTCGCGGCGGCCGCCGCGCGTCTCCGCTCGGCCGAGCGGGCGCTCTCGTTCACGCGTGCCAGCCGATTCGCGCCCAGCCTCGAGTTCGGCTTGGACAAGGGAGATCCGGGTAGCACCCGGCCAAATGAACTCTTGCCGGTCATCGGATTCTCGCTGCCGTTTCCGCTGTTCAATCGCAGCGGTGGCGAGGTGACGCGGGCGATGGCCGAGCGGGACCGTGCGCAGGCAGAACTCGACCTCACACGCCGCGAGACGGACGCCGCGGTCGCGCGGGCGCGCCGGGAGCTGATGGCAGCGCGAGATCGGGCGCGGCGGTCGGCGGATCTGGTGGCGAGTGCCAATCGCATTGCGGGCATGTCGCTGCGGGCTTATGGCGAGGGCGCGGTGGCGCTGGCGAACGTGCTCGAGGCGCAGCGCAACGCCCGGGAGATCCTGGCGCGCTACATCGACGATCTCGGCGCCGCCGACGCAGCGCTGCGCGCCCTGGGCTGGCTCACCGCGAAAGCGAGCGAACGATGACGCTTTACCGGTTGCGTGGGCTGGCGCTCGTGATCCTCGCCGCCGCCTGCAGGGGCGAGGCGAAGCAGTCGAATGAGGAAGCCGGCGTCGTTGGCGTCGGGACCGCCGTGGCCACGCGCGAGCGATTCCCGCAGACCGTGAACGCGATCGGCACGGTGAGCGCGCGGCCGGGCCGCTATGCGGCGCTCGCCCCGCCCGGGCCGACGCGCGTGGCGCGCATTTTCGTGGTGGCGGGGCAACGGGTCTCGCAAGGCGATTCGTTGATCGAGTTCGAGCGCGCGCCGTTCGAGGCGGCGGCCCAGAGCGCCGCTGCAACACTCGCGAATGCCGAACGCAGTTACGCGCGCGCCGCACGACTCGCGCAAGCCGGCATTCTGCCGCAGAAGGATGCCGACCAGGCCGCCGCTGATCTTGCGGCGGCGCGGTCGGCCGAGGTAACGACACGGCGCGCGCTCGAGCTCGCCACGTTGCGGGCGCCGGTCGCGGGTGTCGTGACCCGAATGACCGCGGTCCTGGGCGCGTCGGTCGATCCCAGCCAGACGCTCGTGGAAGTCGCGGATCCCGCTGCGCTCGACATTCTGTTCAACGTCTCGCCGGCCGAAGCCGGCCGCATTCAGACCGGCGACACGTTGACCTTGACGAGCGGCGAGGGAACGCGACCCGGCGGAGAGCCACTCGGCGCGGCAACCGTGGTTAGCGTGGGAGCGGCCGTGGACTCGGCATCTCGTGCAGTCGTCGTGCGTGCGCGGCTCGGCCACGGCATGACGCGTGTCCTCCGGATCGGCGAATCGGTATTCGGACGCATCGTCACGAGTGTGCATGCGGACGCGATTACGATTCCGGTCGAAGCGCTCGTGCCCGAAGGCGAAGGATTCCGAGTCTTCGTCGTCGACTCGGGCGGCACGGCCCACGCCCGCCCCGTGGTCGTCGGCGCCCGCTCGGAGACCCGCGCGGAAATCCTGCAAGGCCTCGGCGCCGGCGAGCGCGTCGTCACGACGGGGGCCTACGGCGTGACAGACAGCGCGAAGATCCAGCTCGAGCATCCGTGACGCTATTCGAGCTGCTCAGCCGCCAACGCCGGTTTGTCTACCTCGTCGTCGGCATCCTGAGCGTCGCCGGCGTCTGGGCAGCGTTGCGGCTGCCGTCCGCGATCTATCCCGAGCTCAAGTTTTCGCGCATCACGATCGTCGCGCAGGGTTCGACGCTGGGGGCTCGGCAGATCGTGTTCAGCGTCACGCGTCCGCTGGAAGAAGCGGTCAGCATCGTGCCGGGCGTTACCCGCGTGCGCTCACACACCATTCGGGGCGCGACGGAAATCTCGATCACATTCGCGCCTGGCACCGATATGGACCGCGCACTGCAACTGGTGCGGGCCCGCGTGAATCAGATCCAGGCGACGCTGCCGGCCGATCTGGAGATCGAGATCGAGCAGCTCACACCCTCGCTGTTCCCGATCATCTCCTACAACGTCGAGGGGGGCGATCCGGCGACGCTCTACGATCTGGCGCGCTACGACATCAAGCCGTTGATCTCGCGCGTGCCCGGCGTCGGGCGGGTGGATGTGCAGGGCTCAGATGTGCGCGAGATCGAAGTGATCGCCGATCCGGCCCGACTCGCCGCGCACGGCCTCTCCTACAGCGATCTCGCCGATGCGATCCGCGGCGCCATTACGGTACAAGCCGTCGGGCGCGTGGCCCAGGACTACCGCCAGTACTTGATCGTCACCGATCAGGAAGCGCACGCCGCGGACGATATCGGCAACGTGATCGTGCGCGGTGGATTGCACGTGCGGGATCTCGCCACGGTGCAAATCGGCACCGAAGATCACGTGCGCATCATCGCGGGCGACGGCCGGCCCGCGGCCCTGATCAACGTCACGCGCCAGCTCGGCGGCAATACGCTCGCCCTCGCGGACAGCGTCGCCCGGATCATGACGGCGATCGCCCCGACACTGCCGCCCGGGGTACACGTCAAGCCGGTGTACGATCAGGCGCTCCTCGTGCGGGAGGCCGTGCGCGCCGTGCGTGACGCCATGCTCATTGGCGCGGCGTTGGCGGTGCTCGTCCTGCTTGTCTTCCTGCGCCACGGCCGGATCACGGCGATCAGCGCGGCGTCGATCCCGCTGACGCTCGCCATCACCGTATTCGTGATGCGGCTGCTCAGCCAGACGTTCAACCTGATGACGCTGGGGGCAATGGCGATCGCGATCGGGCTCGTCATCGACGACGCGGTCGTCATTACGGAGAACATCGCGCGTCATCTGCGATTGACGGGGGACCGCGCGCGGGCGATCCGCGAAGCGGTCCAAGAGCTCATCTGGCCCGTCACCACCTCCACGCTGACGACGGTCGTGGTCTTTCTGCCGCTCGGCCTCCTGCAAGGTGTTGTCGGCCAGTTCTTCGCCGCCCTGGCGACCACGCTTACGGTCGCCGTACTGGTTTCGCTGGTGCTCGCGCTGACGATCATTCCCTTGCTCGCCGAGCAGTTCGTGACGGCCCACGAGGTCGAACCGACGCGGGGCGGACCGCTCGCCCGCGCACAAGCCGCGCTCGATTCACTCGGTCCACGCTACGAAAGCGCGCTGGGTGCCGTGCTGCGTCACTCGCGCCGGATCGTGCTCGGGGCGCTCGCGCTCGTCGTCATTGGAATCGGTCTGTGGCGTTTGGTAGAGACCGGTTTCCTGCCCGAGATGGACGAAGGCGCGTTCGTGCTGGACTACTTCACCCCCGGAGGAACGGCGCTGAACGAGACCGATCGTGAAGTCGGCATTGTCGAGCGGATCCTCGCCGCTACGCCTGAAATCGAAGGCACCTCGCGCCGCACCGGCGCCGAGCTGGGGCTGTTCGCGACGGCGCAGAACACCGGCGACATCGTCGCGCGGCTCAAGCCATCCGGCGAGCGGTCACGCGACATCTTCGCCGTGATGGACGACGTGCGCGACAAAGTCACCGCGGCGGTACCGCGGCTGCACATCGAGTTCGTCCAGATCCTCTCCGATGTGATCAACGATCTCGCGGGCGCCGCGAAGCCGGTGGAGATCAAAATGTTCGGCGAGCGGCTGGACTCGCTCGAAGCCTATGCGCGCCGGCTCGAGCCAGGACTCGACAGCATCGCAGGGCTCGAAGACTTATACAACGGCGTGAGCGAGCCGTCACCCGAGCTGCTTATGCGGGTGAATGAGGCCGAGGCGGGGCGTCTGGGGCTCACGCCGCAAGATGTCGGGGCTGTGGTGAGCGGCGCGTTGCTCGGTGCCCAGGCGGGCGAGATCCGGACCGAGGACCGGCCGGTGGCGGTGCGGGTGCGCGCTCCCGACTCCGTGCGCTTCGATCCTCTGCGCCTGCGCGCGCTGCCCGTTGCGGGCAGCACGCCGCTCGGCAGTCTCGCCACGTTCACCAGCGCCGAATCGCGCATGAACCTGGAGCGCGAGAATCAACAGCAGATGATCGCGATGACCGCCGACGTCAGCGGCCGCTCGCTGGGCGGCGTCATGAGAGACGTACGGCGGGTGCTGGCCGCCCAACCGCCTCCCCCGGGCATTCGCGTCGCCCTGGGCGGCCAGTATGAAAGCCAGCAGGAAGCATTCCGCGCACTGCTGCTCGTCTTGTTCCTCGCGGCCGTGAGCGTCTGCGCCGTCATGGTCATTCAGTTCGAGTCGTTCGTCGAGCCGCTCGTCGTGCTGCTCGTCGCCCCGGTCTCGTTCGTCGGCGCGCTCGTCCTCCTGCTGATCACCGGCACGGCGTTGAATGTCGCGTCGTTCATGGGCCTCATTCTGCTGGTCGGGCTGATTGTGAAGAACGGCATCATTCTCCTCGACTTCACGCGGTTACGCATGCGAGATGAGGGTGTCGCGCTGGCGGTGGCCATTCGAGAAGCGGCGCGCGTGCGACTGCGTCCGATTCTGATGACGACGTTGTGCACGCTGTTCGGCTTGCTGCCGCTGGCACTGGGCATTGGCGCGGGGAGCGAGCTGCAACGGCCGCTGGCCCTGGCCGTGATCGGCGGGTTGGTCCTCTCCACGCCAATCACGTTGTTTGCGGTGCCGACACTGTTGGTCGCGATCCGCGGAGCGGACTTCCGGCTGCCGTGACGGCCCTGCGCATGGTGTGGTCTCAACAAGCGACGACCACATTCCAGAGGAGCCTAGAACTATGCGCCTAGTTACCTCGCTGACCCTCGCAGCGGCCGTGTCATGCGCCGCTGGAAGCCTCGCCGCTCAAGAGCCGACGCGAAACGTGCCCGACAGTCTTGTTGCCAAAGCGAAGATCAGCGAAGATTCGGCGCGCGCGATCGCGCTGAAGCGGGTGCCCGGCACCGTGCAAAGTACCGAACTGGAACGCGCACGGACCCGGCTGATGTATGATTTCAAAATTCAACGCAACGGCCGGAAAGGGACCACGGAGGTCGAAGTCAACGCGATGACCGGCCGGATCATTGCCGTGAAAGCCGGGACGAGCACTAGAGCGCGTTCAACAACTCGGCGTTCGTCTTAGCGCGCTTCATCTGCTGTAGCAGATTCTGCATCCCTTGCTCCGGCGGGAGATCCACCAAGGCCCGCCGGAGTTTGTGTTTGGCCTCGAGCGTGCGTGCGTCGGCGAGCAGCTCTTCCCGGCGCGTGCCACTCGCCGCGATGTCCACCGCTGGATAAATGCGCCGGTCCGCGAGCGCGCGGGTGAGCCGCAGCTCGGCGTTTCCGGTGCCTTTGAACTCCTCGAAGATGATGTCGTCCATCCGGCTCTCGGTCTCGACGAGCGCAGTCGCGATGACGGTAAGAGATCCGCCACTCGGCACGGCGCGCGCCGCGCCGAACATGGCCTTGGGCTTGGCGAGCGCGTTCGCATCGAGCCCGCCCGTCATCGTCCGGCCACTCCCGCGCCCGGTGGTGTTGTGCGAGCGTGCCAGCCGCGTGAGCGAGTCGAGGACGATCACGACGTCGCGAGCGAGCTCGACCTGGCGCCGGGCGTGGTCGAACACCATCTCCGCCGCGGCGACATGGCGCTCGTGGGGCAGATCGAAGCTCGACGCGATGACCTCGCCTCTGCCCCAGTCCACCATCTCGGTCACTTCTTCCGGACGCTCATCGACCAGCAGGATCAGCAGTAACGCTTGCGGATGATTCTCGGCGACCGCCTCGGCGATCGCCTGCAACATCATCGTCTTGCCCGCTTTGGGTGGCGAGACGATCAGCGCGCGCTGGCCGAAGCCGAACGGGCAAACGAGATCGACGACACGCTGGATGTCGGCGGTGCGCTGGCTCGACGCCCGGGGCGTTTCGAGGGTGAGGGGACGGCTGGGATGGACCGCGCCCAGCGACGCGAATTCGGGCCGGCCGTCGAGCTGCGAGACAGGCAAACCGTTTACCGTGGTGACGCGCCCATTCTCGAGCGTTATGAGATCGCCACGTCTCAGACCAGGGACGCGGACTGCCGGGTCCCCCTTGGCAGGCAAATAGCTGTTCGCCGCCAGGCGGAGTGCACCGCCTTTCGGAGATGGATCGAACCAGCCGGTGACGGGAGGCATGGAGGCTATATTTCCGCGCGATGCGACAGGACCATATTCGCAATTTCTGTATCGTTGCTCATATCGACCACGGCAAATCTACGCTTGCCGACCGCCTGATAGAGCTCACGGGCACCCTCGACAAGCGACTGATGCGCGAGCAAGTCCTCGATACGATGGACCTGGAGCGCGAGCGCGGCATCACGATCAAGCTGAATGCCGTGCGGATGAGCTACCACGCCAAAAATGGGCAGTTGTATGAGCTCAATCTTATCGATACGCCCGGGCACGTCGACTTTACGTACGAGGTGTCGCGGTCGCTCGTAGCGTGTGAAGGCGCCATTCTGGTCGTGGATGCGTCGCAGGGGATCCAGGCCCAGACCTTGTCCAATCTCCTGCTGGCCATGGATGCCGGCCTGGAAATCATACCCGTCCTCAACAAGATCGATCTTCCCGGTGCTGAGCCCGACAAGCGCGCCCACGAAATCCATGATCTGATCGGCACGAAACCCGACGAGATCCTCCGGATCTCGGCCAAAGAGGGTCGCGGCGTGCCGGAGCTCATCGAAGCGGTAGTCGCCCGCGTGCCGCCGCCGCGTGGCAAGCACGAGGCCCCGCTCCGTGCCCTCATCTTTGACTCCTACTACGACCGGTATCGCGGCGCGATTCCGTCGATTCGGGTCGTGGACGGCGTCCTCCAACCGGGGATGAAGATCGCGTTTGGCGCCCATCGCGATGACGTGTATGAAGTGGATGAAGTAGGCTATCTCCAGCTGGGCCACAAGCCTACGGAGCAGCTCGAGGCCGGCGAGGTCGGGTACCTGGTCGCCAACGTGCGCGGCGTGCGGGAAATACGGCCGGGTGACACGGTGCTGGACGCCGAGCACCGCGAGGTCGAGCTGCTGCCTGGTTATCGGGACATCCAATCGATGGTGTTCGCGGGCCTCTATCCGACGAATGCCGAGCAATACGAGGAGCTGCGGGACGCGCTCGCCAAGCTCCAGCTCAATGACGCGTCGCTCCATTACGAGCCCGAAACCTCTGTGGCACTTGGGTTTGGCTTCCGCTGCGGTTTCCTCGGCCTGTTGCACATGGAGATCGTGCGCGAGCGGCTGGAGCGCGAGTTCGACCTGGACTTGATCAGCACGGTCCCGAGCGTGGAGTATCACGTCTATCGGACCGACGGGACGATGGAGCTGGTCGAGAATCCCAGCCTGCTGCCGCACGGCTCGACCGTAGACCGCATCGAGGAGCCATACGTCAAAGCCCGGATCTTCGCGCCGTCGGACTACATCGGTGGCATCATGAAGCTGGGCCAGGAGCGTCGTGGCGTCTATCGCGGCATGCAGTACCTCGATCCCACGCGCGTCGAATTCGACTGGGAATTTCCCCTGGCGGAGATCATTCTTGACTTCTATGACAAGTTGAAGACGATCTCCCGAGGCTATGCCTCGCTCGACTATGAGTTTCTCGCCTACCGGCCCGGCGAGCTCGTGAAGCTCGACATGCTGCTCAACGGGGAGCCGGTGGACGCGTTCAGTGTGATCATTCATCGGGACAAGGCGTACGAGTGGGGCCGCAAGATCGCCGAGAAGCTCAAGGACCTGATTCCGCGGCAGCTGTTCGAGGTGGTGATTCAGGCGGCGATCGGCACCAAGGTCATCGCGCGCGAGTCGATCCGGCCGCTGCGCAAGAACGTCACGGCGAAGTGCTACGGGGGCGACGTGACGCGGAAGCGCAAACTGCTCGAGAAGCAGCGCGAGGGAAAGAAACGCATGAAACAGGTCGGCACGGTGGAAATTCCTCAGGAGGCGTTTCTCGCCGTGCTTCAAGTCGAATAGGAGGCCGTATGCGTCGCATCGTCACCGTGATCGTTGGACTGCTCGCGCCTGCCGCGGCTCTCGCCCAGGGCTCGCGCGCGGCATCATTCACGTTCGAGCAGGTGCGTTCGTACCCTTACCCAACCGAGTTGGCCACGGCCGCGACCGGCACTCGCTTGGCCTGGGCGTTCAACGAACAGGGCCGGCGCAACATCTACGTGGCCGAAGGCCCAACCTTCGCTGCGCGCCAGCTCACGCATTACGATCGCGACGACGGGCAGGAGCTGAGCAGCGTCGCCGTGTCCGCCAATGGACGCTGGGTCGTCTACGTGCGCGGCGGGGATCACGGCTCGAATTGGGACGATGCGCTGCCGGTGAACGTCGGCTCGAACCCGGTGCCTCCCAAGGTCCAGATCTTCAGCGTGCCCTTCGACGGCGGCGATCCCAAACCGATCGGCGATGGCGATGAGCCCGTCGTTTCCCCACGAAGCGACGTTGTGGCCTTCATCAAAGGCGGCCAGATCTGGGTCGCGCCGCTCGACGGATCCGCGCCGGCCAAGGAACTGTTCACCGCGCGCGGCGAATGCGGCGACCCGCGCTGGTCGCCCGATGGCTCGCGGCTCGCGTTCGCGACGAACCGCGGCGATCACTCCTTCATTGGGGTGTTCACGAACGACAGCACGCCGATCACGTATCTCGCGCCGTCGTTCGCGCGGGATCGCTCGCCGCGTTGGTCCCCAGACGGGCGGCAGATCGCGTTCGTCAGATTGCCGGGCGCGGGCGGTGCGCCCGATTCCTTGCTGCCGCCGCGACCCAATCCGTGGGAAATCTGGAAGGCTGATGCGACGACCGGCGCCGCGGAGCGGCTCTGGAAGTCTCCCGAGACGCTCGCCGGCTCAGTCCCGACGACCGATGGCGGCACCAACCTCAACTGGGGTGCGTCCGACCGCGTCGTCTTCCTTTCCTATCAGGATGGCTGGCCGCACTTGTATTCGATTCCTGCAGCGGGTGGGACGCCGCTGCTCCTGACCCCGGGCCGGTACATGGCCGAGCACATCGCGCTGAGCGGCGACGGCCGCTGGCTGCTGTTCGCGGGCAACGCGGGCGCAGACTCGCTCGATATCGATCGCCGGCATGTCGTGCGCGTTCCGGTCGATCGCGCGGCTCCGGAAGTCATGACGCCGGGGAATGGCCTGGAGTGGAGTCCCAGCATCACCGGGGATGGCCGGACCCTCGTCTTCATCAGTGCGACACCGCAGCGTCCCCCGCTCCCTGCAACAAGGGAGTTCACCACCTCGCGCGGCGCGGCGCGGGCGATCGGTGCCGACCACATTCCCAGCGATTTCCCCACCGGTCTCGTCACCCCGAAACAGGTCGTGTTCCGGTCCGCTGATGGACTGACGATTCACGGACAACTGTTCGAAGCAAGCGGAGGCGGCCGTGCCAAACCGGCGATCGTGTACGTGCATGGCGGCCCGCCACGGCAGATGCTGCTCGGTTGGCACTATTCCGACTACTACTCGAACGCATACGCGTTGAATCAATATCTCGCGTCCCGCGGATTCATCGTGCTGTCGGTGAATTATCGGCTTGGCATCGGCTACGGCTACGATTTTCATCAGCCACCGAACTCCGGCTCGCGCGGTGCCGCCGAGTATCGCGATGTCCAGGCGGCAGCCGCGTATCTGCGCTCGCAGCCGCGCGTCGATGCCAGCCGCATCGGGATCTACGGCGGATCCTACGGCGGCTATCTCACCGCGCTGGCGCTGGCGCGAAACTCCGATCTCTTTGCCGCCGGCGTGGACATTCACGGCGTACACGACTGGACGACGGAGCGCGCGCGCGGGATGCTGGAACGGCAACGCTACGAACAGGCGCCCGACGTCGCTGCCGCGCTCGACACGGCGTGGCGCTCGTCTCCCGTTTCGTCCGTCGCCACGTGGCGCTCGCCCGTCCTGCTGATTCACGGCGATGACGATCGCAATGTGCGATTCGCGCAGAGCACCGATCTCGCACGCCGGCTCGCGGCTGCCAAAGTTCCTTTCGAGACGCTGGTGATTCCGGACGACACGCATCACTTCCTGCGGTACGCGAACATCGTGACGGTCGACAAAGCGGCCGCTGCGTTCCTCGAGCGGCAATTGCTCCAGGCGCACGCCGAGGCGACGAGGGCGACCGGCCCGTGAAACGGGCGGCGTTCGTAGCATTACTAGCGATCACGAGCGCGAGCTGTCACGCGGTGCTCAACTATCCCAGTGCGCTCGGACCTCGCTATGCGGGCGTTCCGCCCTCTCGGTCCGCGAGCGCCGCGGGGAGCCACGTGCTCCACGTGGTGACCTACAACGTGCAGTGGGGCAAAAACATCGATCGCGCGATCAACGTCCTCAAGACGCGGGCGCCATTGCCGGATGCCGACATCGTCGTCCTGCAGGAGATGGATGCCGACGGGACGCGCCGCATTGCCGACGCGCTCGGCATGGCGTGGGTGTACTATCCCGCCGCCGTGCATCCGAAACTGGGGCACGACTTCGGCAATGCGGTGCTATCTCGCTGGCCGATCGTCGAGGATGAAAAAGTGATGCTGCCGCACGTCGGTGGCCTCCGGCATGCGCAACGCATTGCTACGGCGGCCACCGTGCTCGTGGGGACAGTCAAAGTTCGCGTATACAGCACGCATCTCGGCACGCCCGGCGATATCCGGCCGTCGAAGCGTCGCGACCAGGCGCATACGATTCTCGCCGACGCGGCCACGTATTCCCTGGTGATCATCGCCGGCGACATGAACAGCCACGGGATCGGCGAGGCATTTCGCGCCGGCGGGTTTCTGTGGCCGACTGAGCACAACGGCTTCACGACGGCCTTCTTCAACTGGGATCACATTTTCTTCAAGGGCTTCGCCCCACCGGATTCGCCGGCGAAAAGCGCCGGGATTGTCCGCGACACGCTTGGCACGAGCGACCATGACCCGGTCTGGGCCGTGGCTCAGCTCCCTTGAGCGCAGCAACCCTCGTCATCCAAACGGCATTCCTTGGCGACGTCGTGCTCACCACGCCGCTCTTGTCCGCGCTTTCCGCCCGGCATGGTCCCGTGGATGTCGTTACGACGCCGGTCGCGGCGCCGCTGCTGGAAACGCACCCTGCGGTGCGGACGGTGATCCCCTATGAAAAACGCGGCCGCGACCGCGGCTGGGCCGGTCTGCGACGGCTCGGGGGCTGGCTCAAATCGGAGCGATACGAGCGGGCCTACTTGCCGCATCGCTCTTTGCGCACCGCGACGCTCGCATTGCTCGCACGGATTCCCTCGCGGATCGGCTTTTCGGGTCCGTGGTCCTTCCTCTATACAGACTCTCGCCCTAAGTCCCGAACGGGACACGAAGCCGACCGCCTGCTGGCCCTCGCGAATGAGGCCCCGGGGGCCTATGCTCCCCACCTGCGGCCGACGCCGGCTGACGAGGGCGCAGCGGCTGCACTCGTCGCTGAGCCGTTTGTCGCACTGGCTCCCGGTTCCATCTGGGGCAGCAAACGCTGGCCATACTACGCCGCGTTGGCGGCGAAACTGGCGGCGCACGTGCAGGTGGTGGTGATCGGCGGGAAGGACGATCTCGAATTAGGGGCCGAGATCGTTGCGGCCGTCGGGCCCCGCGCGTTGGGCGGTCGGGCCGTGAGTGCCTGTGGGCGATTGACGTTGCGAGAATCGGCCGCTCTCATAGGGCGAGCGACGGCTCTGGTGACCAACGACAGCGCGCCCCTGCATCTGGCCACCGCCATGGGGACGCCCGTGGTCGCGCTGTTCGGCCCGACCGTGACAGACTTCGGATTCGGCCCGATGCGCGCCGGGGACGTCGCGTTGGGAGTGGACGGCCTGTTGTGCCGGCCTTGCTCGTCGCACGGCCCGCCGCGGTGCCCGCTGGATCATCATCGCTGTATGCGTGAGCTCACTGTTGCGGCCGTGTTTGCGGCCATCGAGGATATGGGTGCGTTACGTCGTCGGCGTTGACGTTGGAGGAACGAATCTCGTCGCCGGAGTCCTCGCAGAGGATGGTTCCGAGATCCACGCCGTTGTCTCCGAACCGACCATGGCCGCCCAGGGAGCCGACGCCGTTACGTCGCGCATCATCAAGCTCGCGAAGGCGTCGATCGCGGAATTCGGCAAGAAAGTGGAGGGGGTTGGCATTGGCTCGCCCGGCCCCCTCAACACCAAGACCGGTGTCGTGCTGCTCACGCCGAACCTGGGCTGGACGAACATGCCCCTGCGCGACCGCGTCAGCGAAGGGCTGGGCCTCCCCGCGACGCTGGACAATGACGCCAACTGTGCGATCTACGGCGAATGGTGGCGAGGCGCGGCGCGGGGCGCGACGTACGTCATCGGCCTCACACTCGGCACGGGGATCGGCGGTGGCATCGTCATCGACGGGGAGATCTACCACGGCGTCACCGATGTCGCAGGAGAGTTTGGACACGTCACGATCGATGCGAACGGACGCCGCTGCAAATGCGGCAACTACGGCTGCATCGAGGCCTACGCGTCAGGTCCGGCAATCGCCGAGCGCGCGATCGAGGGGATCGAGTCAGGCGTCGAGACGTCGCTGTCCCAGTACGTGAAGGGCGACCTTTCCAAGCTCACCGCGCAGATCGTGTACGAGGCGGCCAACGACGGCGACGAATGGGCGCTGGACGTCGTCCGCGAGACCGCGTCGCTGCTGGGAGCGGCGGTGGCGAGCTTCCTCAACATCTTCAACCCCGAAGTCGTCGTGGTCTGCGGCGGCGTCACGCAGGCGGGGGACAAACTGTTCCAGCCGTTGCGCAGTGAAGTGAAGCGACGGGCGTTCAAGCCGGCGTGGGAGGCGTGCAAGATCGTGCCGGGGACGCTCCCCGGCACCGCCGGCGTCTACGGCGCAGCGGCCGTGTTCATCCAAAAGCACTGGGGTTTGCGCTGAAGCGACTCGGCGTCATCGGGTCCATGGTGTGGGACACGATTTACGGCCGCGATCCCGCGCAGCCGGCGGTCCAGGAGTGGGGCGGCATCTCCTATGCGCTGGCCGCGCTCGATGCGACCTTGCCGGATGACTGGCAGATCGTCCCTCTTATCAAGGTAGGCAGGGATCTCGCGTCGCAAGCAAACGCGTTCCTCCGCACACTCCGACGCACGACGCACGACGCACGTTTTCTCGAGGTGCCAGAACCAAACAATCGCGTCACGCTGCGGTACGAATCGACAGAGCGGCGCTGCGAGCAGATGACCGGCGGCGTCCCGCCCTGGACCTGGGCCGAGCTCGGGCCACTCGTCCGGGATCTCGACGCGCTGTACGTCAACTTCATTTCCGGATTCGAGCTGAATCTCGAAACGGCGCAGCTGTTGCGGCGCGGTTTTCCGCGCACGATGTACGCCGATCTGCATAGTCTCTTCATGGGCAAGGAGCCGAATGGCCTGCGCGTCCCGCGCTCGCTGCCCCAGGCGCCGGCGTGGTTCGGCTGTTTCGACATCGTCCAGCTGAACGAAGACGAAATGCTCCAGCTCGGACCCGACCCGCTCGCGATCGCCGCCGACGCACTGCGGCAGGGCTGCACCACGTTGTGCGTGACGCTGGGAAGGCGCGGCGCTGCCTACTTCACGGGGAGTCCGATTCGGACCGAGCTGATTCCGGCTCCAGTCATGCACCCCCCCGCCTTCGATCGGGTCAGCGACCCGACCGGGTGCGGCGATGTCTTCGGCGGGGCGGTGGCCGCGGCGCTCCTGGGTGGCGCGGCACTGGAGGACGCCATCCGCCTCGGCAATCTGCTCGGCGCGCGCAACGTGAGTCATCGCGGCGCAAGCGGGCTGCGCGATCACCTGATGGGCAAGCTCTCGCCGGCATGACGCGCCTCATCGAAGTGCCGACGCAGTTCGACGATCGCTCCTTCGATCAATTCGCGGCGGCGTACGCCCAGGCGGCCGACGGGGAGCGTCTGTTGTTCGACGCGCACGCGGCCGAGTGGGCGTCGCCCTATGGACTCGTGAGCCTCCTGGCCGCGGGCGAGGCGGCCACACGCAAAGGTGAGCGCCCCCTGCTCACCGTTCCGGCGAACCCCGATGTGGTGAGCTACTGGGCGCGCGCCGGTTTCTTCCGGGAAGCCGCGGAACTGTTCGAGGTCCACGGCAAGGTGCCAAGGGCGAAGGTCGCGACCGAGAGTGAAGTGTTGTTGCCGGTCACACCCGTCCGGGCCGCGGAGGACGTGCACGCGGTCGTGAGCACCATCCAGCAGCGCGCATCCGCGATTCTCAGCTCGGAGTTGGGACTGGATCCGAAGGCGACCATGGGATTCGCTATGGCGCTTTCGGAGTCTTGTCAGAATATTGTGGAGCACGCCGGCACGGGCGGCTGGGTTGCGGTGCAGGCGTACAACTGGCGACGCAAGCTGGCGCGCCGCGTCGTGGTGATCGCGGTCGCAGACGCCGGTGTCGGATTCCGGCACTCGTTGGAAGCCACGCAGGCCAAGCGGTTCGGCGAGCGTTGGGGCGATGCCGCGGCGCTGGAAGCGGCGCTGGTTCAGGGTGTGAGCCGCTTTCGCGATCCGGGTCGCGGGCAGGGATTGGCCGGGATTCGCCGCTACGTCGCACGCTGGGAAGGCAAGGTCGCCATCCGCAGCGGCACAGCACGGATCGCGATCGTGCCGCGCTGGGACGACGATGTCCCGCTGAAGGAGGGCTTGCCGGCGTTTCCGGGATCGCAAGTTCTGCTGATCATTCCAGAGCAAGTGGCAGAGAAGGCAGGAGGATCGTCGAAGCGGTGATTCCACACATCATGGTGCACGCCGTTCTGCAGCAAGCGGTCGCCGGTTTCCACACCGACCTCGTCACACGGCCCACCGGGCGCGCGGTTCGCGAAAATATCGAGCGGGATCTCCCCTCAGGCACGATCGCCGTCATGGATTTTACGGGCGTCGGCTGCCTCGACTATTCCTGCGCCGACGAGATCGTGGCCAAACTCGTGCGGGACAAGGTCAAAGTGCTGCTGCTGCGGGGACTGACGGACGCCCATCGCGAGGCGATCGAGCCGGTCCTCGCCGGTGCCGGGCTCGCGGTGCTGTGCGAGCGGGCCGACGGTGTGCTCGAGGGGCTCGGTGCCAGTGAGCCCGCGCCGGCGCTCCTCGATGAGCTCATCGAGCGGCGGCTGGCGGCACGCATTCCGGGAGGCTCCATCAGACTCACCGCGGCGTGAAACGACGCCGTCTGGGGCTGTCCACCCGCGCGATCCACGGCGATCCCAAGGCGCGTGCCGACTGGACGGCTGTCGCTCCCCCGCTCTACCAAAGCTCGACCTTCACGAATCCCGTCGGCTCGACGGCCGAAGTGCTGTACAGCCGTTACGGGAACAACCCGAACCAGGTCGACATCGGGAAAAAGCTGGCGCTGCTGGAGGGCGCCGAGGCGGCCCTGTTCTTGTCGAGTGGCATGGGTGCCTGCGCCCTCGCGCATCTGGCCGTCCTCCGGCCGGGCGATCATCTCCTCGCGAGCGAGTGGATCTACGGCGGCGTCCATCGCCTGTTCCGCGAAGAGTTCGGGAAGCTAGGGATCGACGTCTCGTTCGTGAATCCGACGCAACAGCGTACCTGGAAGAAGGCGATGCGGAAAACGACGCGCGCGGTCTTCCTCGAGACGCCGACCAACCCGTTGCTGCGCGTGATCGATCTCGAGCCGGTCGCGACGGTCTGCAAGGCTGAAGGTCTCGCGTTGATCGTCGATTCGACGTTTGCGTCGCCGGTCAATTTTCGCCCGCTCGAGCACGGTGCCGATCTGGTCATTCACTCGGCGACGAAGTACCTGAACGGCCATACCGACGTCATCGCCGGGGCCGTGGCGGGGACCGATCAGGTGGTCGAAGAAGTTCGCCGCTTGATGCAGGTATGGGGACAGGCGATCGATCCGTTCGCCGCCTGGCTCATCGATCGCGGGATGCGCACCCTGACCGTGCGCGTGCACCGCCACAACGAAATCGGCCTCGCGGTCGCCGAGTGGTGCGCGAAACAGGATCCCATCGCGCGCGTGCACTACCCGGGATTGCCGTCGCACCTCGATCACGAGCTCGCGAAACGGATCCTCGGAGGCTTCGGCGGCATGCTCGGCATCGAGCTGAAAGGCGGCGTGCGGGCCGCCGAGCGGTTCCTCAAGGCGCTGACGGTCGCGACCCACGCGCCCAGTCTCGGTGGTGTGGAGACGCTGGTCTCGGAGCCGCGGCTCACCTCCCACGCGAGTCTCACGGCGGAACAGCGCGCGCAGGCTGGCATACCGGACGGATTTCTGAGATTTTCCCTGGGACTGGAGGATCCCGATGACCTCATCGCGGACTTCGCCCAGGCCCTGGCGCGGCACTAGATGATCAAGTTCACGAACGTCTTCAAGGCCTTCCCCAAGGGTGGCCTGGCGCTCAAGGACGTCTCCTTCCACGTGGCCAAAGGGGAGTTTGCGTTCCTCACCGGCCACTCCGGCGCCGGCAAGTCGACCGTCATGAAGCTGATCTACGCCGAGGCGCGCCCCACGTCCGGCGAGGTGCGCGTCTCGGGCTATAACGTGAACGAGATGCGACCGCGCGACGTCCCCATGCTGCGCCGCAGGCTCGGCATCGTGTTCCAGGATTTCCGTCTGCTCGAGGACCGCACCGCCGAGGAGAATGTCGCCTTTGCGCTCGAGGTCACGGGCGCCAGGGTCTCGACCATCGCGGCGCGTGTGATGCGCGTGCTCACGCAGGTCGGGCTTGCCGCCAAGGCGCAGGCGTATCCCCGCGAGCTGTCGGGCGGCGAGCAGCAGCGCGTCGCAATCGCGCGCGCATTGGTGAACGAGCCGACCGTGCTGCTGGCGGACGAGCCCACCGGGAACCTCGACGAGCGGGCGACGCGCGGCGTGTTCCAGCTGCTGCGCGACATCAATGCCAGCGGCACGGCGGTGGTCATGGCCACGCACGACCTCGACCTGGTGCGGCAGGCGCCGTATCGCGTGATCGAGCTGCAGGAAGGGGCGCTCGTCTACGACTCGGCGGTGGATGAGGCGTCCCCCCGTGACCAGGCGGCAGCGCCATGAATCTGACGTTCCGTGAGGCGATGCTGACGTTCAAACGCGCCCCGCTCCTGTCGGCGCTCTCTGTCACCACTATCGCATTCTCGCTGTTCGTCCTGGGATTGTTCGGCCTGGTCGTCGTGAACCTGCAGGATGCGCTGCGCGGCGTCGAAGAGCGCGTCGAGGTCGTCGCCTATCTACTGCCCGGCGCGCCCGTCGAAGCGGTAGCCCAGGCGCTCAAAGACATTGAAGCCTTCCCGGAGGTTCAGTCGGCGACCTATGTCTCCGAAGACGACGCGCTCGCCCGTGCCCGCGCCGAGCTGGTCGAGCTGCGGGACGTGATGCAGGAGCTGGAGCGCAATCCGTTGCCGGCCTCGATCGAAGTGAAGCTCAAGCCGGGCTTTCGCGATACGGATCACGTCAGCGCCGTGGCCGAGCGGCTGCGGGGATTCGGGTTCGTGGACGATGTGCGCTTCGGGCGTGATTGGGTCGAAAAGCTCGATCGCCTCCGCGGCCTGGCGGCCGCGGTCGGGATCGTGGTGGGAGCGGCATTCGCGGTGGTGGCAATCATCATTATCGGCACGACGATCCGGATGGCCGTGCTGCAGCGCAGTCGCGAGATCGCGATCATGCGGCTCGTTGGCGCGACGGACGGTTTCATCCGTCGCCCGTTCCTGCTGCAGGGCGCCATCAAGGGGTTGCTCGGCGGAGGCGTGGCCATAGGACTGTCGTTTGGCGCGTACGTGCTGATCAATCGTTATCTGTTGCAGTCGGCGTTCTTTACTCAAGAGCAGGCTGCCGCGATCGTGGCCTTCGGAGCCTTGATCGGCTTGCTCGGAAGCTCGCTCAGTGTCGGGCGCCACCTAAAACGCGTATGAACTCAAGGGGAGGAGGGACGAGGGACGGGGGACGGGTGCTTCTCGGCACGATGATCGTCGTTTGCCTTACCCTTCCCCCGTCCCTCGTCCCCCTTCCCCTTTTTGGTCAGCGTCCGACCTACCAACAGCAGATGCAGGAGAATCAACACCGGCTCGAGGGAATCCGCCGCGAGCGTTCCGAGGTCGAGCAGGAGCTCGACCGCCTTCGGACCCAGGCGCACTCGCTCTCCGACGAAATCGCGAACATCGAGCAGCAGAAGCAAAGCACCAACCGCATCGTCAACGAGCTCGACCGCCAGATCACGGGTCTCGGCGGGCAGATCGACCAGATCACGGTGGATTTGCTGATTGCCCAGGACGCGCTGCTCGAGAAACGGGCCGTACTCGAGCGGCGGCTCGTGGACATCTACAAGCGGGGCGCGCTGTACGGTTGGCAGGTACTCCTGGCCGCCGAGAGCTTCGGTGACCTGTTGTCGCGCTACAAGTACCTGTTCCTCGTGAGCCGGCAAGACCGCCTGCTCACCAATGACATGTTCAAGCTGCGTGACCGCGTCGCGCGCCAGCGCCAGCTCCTCGTGGATGCGCGTGAGACGCTCGCACGTCGCCGCCAGGAGCGGACCGATGAGCTCGGCCGTTATCTCACTCTCGAGCGCGAGCGCGAAACCAACCTGCGCGCGACCCGCCGCAGCGCGCGTGCGGCGGAGCAGCGGCTCACGCGCCTGGATCTCGATGAACGCTCGCTCAACGATCGGATCGAGGCGTTGGAACGCGCCCGGCGCGAGGCGGAGGCGCGCGGCATCACCGCTGGAGCCGGCGCGATCACGACGCGCGACCTCGGCGGCCTCGATTGGCCGGTCGAGGGCACCATCATCTATCCGTTCGGCACGACGACCGGCCCCAACAATACGCGCATCCCCCGCCACGGCATCGGGATCAGGGCGCCGGTCGGCACCGCGGTCCGCGCGGTCGCGAGCGGCACCGTGAGTCTCGCGGGACCGCTGGGGCTCTACCTGACGTCGGTCTTGATCGACCATGGTGGTGGCTACTACACGTTCTACGCCTACCTGAACGACGCGACCGTTCACAAGGGCGATCGCGTTCTGCGCGGCCAGGTGATCGGCCATGTCGGCGGTGCGTCGAGCGACGAAGGCCCGCACCTCCATTTCGAAATTCGCGGCCAGGGCGGTATCGCGCTGGATCCCGGGAATTGGCTGCGCTCTCCCCGCGCCCGGCGTTAACCCTCACCGCGGTTCTGTGGGCCGCGGCGTGTTCCGGTTCCGCCAATACGCTGACCGTCGCCGGCACCGTCGAGATTCGCGAGGTTCGCCTCAGCCCGCTCGCGGCCGGCCGGTTGCAGCGCCTGCTCAAAGATGAAGGCGATTCGGTGCACGCCGGAGACACGGTCGCCGTGCTGGAGCAGCCGGGCCTCTCGGCGCTGATCGAGCAGCGGCGCGCGCTCGCCGAAGCAGCCGCCACGCGGACCGCCGACATCCGCGCCGCCGAAGCGGACAGCGCGCGGGCCGCCAATGACCTCGCGCGCGCGCGGGTCTTGCGCCAGCAGGGGATCGCGTCGCCGCAAGAGCTGGACCGGCTGCAGACGGCCGCCGCCACGTCTGCCGCCCGTCTGTCGTCCGTCCGTGCCTCGGTGCGCGAATCGCAAGCCGCCCGCGCGGGCGCGGCGGTCACCGAATCGATCCGCGATCAACTCGTGGTGCTGTCGCCCGCCGACGGCATCGTGTTGACCCGCTTCGCCGAGCCCGGCGAAGTCATCGCCGCCGGCGTGCCCGTGGTGTCGGTGGGCTTAGTGCGTGAGCCGTGGATTCGCGCGTATGTCGGGGAGCGGTTCATCGCGCGTCTCACCACCGGCCAGGAAGTCCACATCCGCGTGGATGGATATCCCGACACGGCATTCGTCGGTCGTATCAGCGAGATCGCGCCACGCGCCGAGTTCACGCCGCGCGCCGCCTTGACCGAGCGCGAGCGTGCCGATCTGGTGTTCGGCATCAAGGTCACGACCGACGGGGGGGGCGCAGGCGGACGCCTCAAGGCCGGTATGCCGGTGCGCGTGGAGATGGCGCTGCAGCCGTGATCGATTCCGCGGTTGCGGTCGACATACATCACCTCACGCGCCGGTTTGGCCCCATCGTTGCCGTCCGCGACCTGAACCTCACGATCGCGAAGGGGGAAGTCTTCGGCCTGCTCGGCCCGAATGGCTCGGGCAAGACCACCACGATTCGCATGCTCTGCGGCCTGCTCGCCCCATCCGAAGGCGGCGCGACGGTCGCCGGCGTGGACGTCGTGAAGTCTCCGGATCTGATCAAAGAGCGTATCGGCTACATGTCGCAGCGGTTCGGGCTCTATGAGGATCTCACAGTCGCCGAGAACATGGACTTCTTTGCCGGGATCTATGGACTCGAAGGGCCGAGCCGCCGAGGGCGCGTCGCCGAGGTCGTGAGTTTTCTCGAGCTGAATCGCCGCCTCAATCAGCTCGCCGGGACGCTGTCGGGCGGCTGGAAACAGCGCCTCGGCCTCGCGTGCGCGCTGATGCACCGCCCACCCGTCCTCTTCCTCGATGAGCCCACGGCCGGCGTGGACCCGGCGGCACGGAAAGGGTTTTGGAGCACGATCACCGCGCTCGCGGGTCAGGGAACGACGGTCATCGTGACGACACACTATATGGACGAAGCGGGGCGCTGCGGGCGCATCGCGCTCATGAGCCAGGGGCATCTGATCGCGCTTGGCTCGCCAAGTGAAGTCGCGAAGCAAGTGGGTGGGAATGATCTCGAGGAGGCGTTCATCATTCTCCAGGAGCGCGACGAGCAGGAGCAGGAGCAGGAGCAGGAGGCATGAGGCGCTTCGGTCCGATGTTCCGCAAGGAGTTCATCCAGATGCGCCGGGACCGCCTCACGCTCGGCATCATGACGGCGATCCCGGTGATCCAGCTGCTGCTCTTTGGTTTCGCGATCCAGACCGACGTGCGGCACATCCCGACGGTCGTGCTGGACGAGTCGCGGACCCCGACCAGCCGCGACGCCATCGCCGCCTTCGAAAACACGGGCAATTTCCGCATTGTGGCGCACGTCGACGGCCGCGATGCGCTCGACGCATGGATCGCGCGCGGCGACGCCCAGGCGGGGATCGCGGTTCCACACGATTTCCCGCGCGACTTGGGCCGCGGCACCACAGCGACCGTCCAGGTCATCGTGGACGCGTCCGACCCACTCTCCTCCCAGGCGGCGCTGGCCGCCGCCGCGGGCGTCGCCCAGATGCGCAACCTCGCGATTCTGTCGTCGGTCGCGCATCGACCTGCGCTTCCGCTCGAGACTCGGATTCGGCCCCGGTACAATCCGGGCCTCCGCAGCGCGAACTACATCGTGCCGGGGCTCGTCGGCGTGATTCTCACGATTACGTTGGTGCTGGTGACCGCGATGGCGATCGTGCGGGAGCGCGAGCGCGGCACCCTGGAGCAGCTCATCGTCACACCCATCACCAAGACGGAGCTGATGCTCGGCAAGATCGCCCCCTATGTGGGCGTCGGGCTCGTCCAGATGACGACGGTGTTGTTGCTGGGCAGATTCGTGTTCGACGTCCCGCTCACTGGCAACGTGCTGCTCCTGTACGGCCTCGCGTTCATTTTCATCGTTGCCAGCCTGGCGCTCGGACTGTTCGTCTCGACGCTCGTGCGCACCCAGCAGCAAGCGATGCAGGCGAGCTTCTTCTTTGTCCTGCCCAACATCCTGCTCTCGGGGTTCATGTTTCCACGCCAGGCGATGCCGGCGCTATTTCAGTGGATCGGTGCGCTGCTGCCGCTGACGCACTTCCTCAAAGTGCTGCGCGGTATTCTGCTGAAGGGCGTGGGCGTGCGCGAGTTGTGGAACGAGATGGCGATCCTGCTGGCCTTCGCGGTCGTCCTCATCGCGCTCTCAGTTCGGCGATTCCGGAAAACGCTCGACTAGGGCGTGCGTGGTGCCGGGGCCACGCTATGTTCAGCGCATGCCACGGCTCGCACGTCCCGCCCCCGACACGCGCAGCGCCCGCACCCGCATGGTCATGCGCCAGCTGGCCGGCCGAGGGATCCGCGATCAGCGTGTGCTGGCGGCGATGCGCTGGGTGCCCCGCGAATGGTTTCTTCCCCCACATCTGGCCGGAGACGCGTACAACGACGCGCCCCTGCCGATCGGGAGCGGCCAGACGATCTCACAACCGTATGTCGTCGCGCTCATGACGGAGCAGCTCGCGCCACGTCGCACGCACCGCATTCTCGAAATCGGAACGGGATCCGGGTATCAGACAGCCATCCTTGCTTACTTGGCGGCCCGCGGCAAAGTCTTCACGATCGAACGCCTCCCGGACCTGTTGGTCGAAGCCGAGGAGCGATTTCGGCGTCTGGGTCTCGAGAACATCGAAACGCGCCTGGGCGACGGCGCCGGAGGCTGGCCGGAAGAAGCTCCGTTCGACGGCATCATCGTCGCGGCAGCGGCCCCGCGCATTCCCGAACCGCTCACGGCCCAGCTCGCGCCTGGTGGCCGGCTCGTCATCCCGATCGGTGACCTCGCGTCGCAAGAGCTGGTCATCCTGGAACGGTCCGAACGTGGGGAGCTGGTGCAACGCCAGGCGGGCGGCGTGCGATTCGTCCCGCTGATTTCGCGGCTCGCGTTCACGGAGCAGTCGCCGCCGTGATGCTCGGCGCGCACGTTTCGAGCGCCGGTGGGGTGGCTGCCGCGCCGCACCGCGGCGGACAGCTCCGTGCCACGGCGATTCAGCTCTTCACCAAGACGCCGAATCAATGGCGTGAGCGAGTGCTGGATGCGGACGAAGTCGCGCGATTTCACGGCGAGGTGGCGCGGCACAAGCTCGTGGCGGCCCTCGCGCATGACAGCTATCTGATCAACCTGGCCTCGCCCGATCCGGTACTGCGCGCCCGCAGCATCGAGAGCTTCAAGAGAGAGTTGGAGCGGTCACGAGCGCTGGGCCTGCGTGCGGTCGTGTCGCATCCCGGGAACTACATGGACGACCGCGACACGGGACTCGAGCGAAATGCACGGGGATACGCCGAATGTCTGGCAGGCGTGCCTGGCGACCTAGAGGTATGGATCGAAGGAACCGCGGGATCGGGAACCGCCCTCGGGGCGCGGTTCGAGGAGCTGCGTGATCTGCGCAATGCGCTGCCTGACGAAAGCCGGACGCGCGTCGGATTCTGTCTCGACACGGCACACCTCCACGCGGCGGGGTACGACCTGTCGCGCGTCGAGTCGGTGTGGGAGGAGTTCGACCGCGTGATCGGGTTCCACTTGCTTAAGTGCTTACACCTCAATGATTCCCGCGCTGCCGCAGGCTCGCGCGTGGATCGCCACGAATGGATCGGCGAGGGGAGCATCGGACCGGAGCCGTTCCGGCGCCTCATGCGTGACCGGAATCTCACCGAGGTCGTTAAGATTATCGAAACGCCAAAGCGGGATGATCCGCTGCGGCACGATCGCCGGATGCTGCGGCGGCTGCGGGCCTACGCCCGCGGCAACACCCGGGCACCGGCCGGCGTATGAAGGAGATCATGCTGAAACGGATTCCGCTCGCGATTTTGCTGGCTCTCCAGGCCCTGGGTGGCGGCGCCATCACGCTGGCGCACGCCCGCGACGCGGTCGCTGCCCCGCCGGGCTTTGAAGCGAGCCACAATGCGCGCTGCGCGATCCTGCACGACGAGATGCGATGCGCGCTGTGCCATTACGCGAGCGGTCGCGTCATTACCCCGCAGACGTTCACGATGCCCGAACCGATCGGCGTCGTCCGCTTCGCCCCCGAGCCGCCGGCCGTTTCGCTCGCGGCCGTCGTTCGACTCACCGCCCCCGCTCGAGCCCCTCCGCCAGTTCTCTCCTGACCCGATCGGACCGCTCCGCACCGTCGCGGAGCGACAGGATTTCGTACACACAGGAGAGGACAATCGATATGAGACGCACATGGTACGCGGTGGTGACTGCCGCGATCTTCTTCACGACGTCCGCCCATGCCCAGCAGCCGACGCAGCGCCAGATGGATTCGCTCGCGGCGCAGGTTCGCCTGCTGCGGGCCAGGCTGGACAGTGCGCTGGCCGCCATGGCACGCCGGCCTCTCGTCCCTGCGCCGGCCGCCGGTGCGCCGGTCGGCGACGACCTTGCGCGGTTACGCGCCGCGGCAAGCGCCGCTGCGGGCGCGGGCGTGAGCGACACGACCCGGGCGGCCGATACGCTGACGCAAGCGATGGGACGGGAGCGCAACCAAGCCCAGCTCAATCCCGAAATCGGCGTCACGGGCGATGTCCGCGGCTACGCGACCGGGCGCGGCGTGCAGCGGGACAACTTCGACCCGCGGGAGTTCGAGGTCGGCTTTCAGTCAGCGCTCGACCCATATTCGCATACCAAGATTTTCATCAGTCTCGAAGGCGGCAACGTCAGTGTCGAGGAAGGCTACGCGTACTGGACCGGGCTACCCGGCCACATTCGACTCGATCTCGGCAAGTATCGGCAGCAATTCGGCGAGCTCAATCGCTGGCACCTCCATGCCGTGCCAGAAACCGAGTATCCCCTCGCGATCACGACCTTCCTCGGAGAGGACGGCCTCTCCGGGACGGGGATTTCGCTCTATCACGCGTTCGGCGGGTTCGGAACTCACGAGCTCACGGCGCAGGTGACGCGGAGCGCGAGCGACTCGGAGCTGTTCGGGAACAGCGGCAGACCGACCTATCTGCTGCACCTGCTCAACTTCTGGCAGCTCAATCATTCCTCGTATATGCAGATCGGCGGCACGGGGCTCTATGGCACCGATCCGGGCTCGGCCTTGCGCACCAAGGTCGGAGGGCTCGAGTTCCGCCTCACGTGGCGGCCGCCGCTGCGCGCGATGTACCACGAATGGACACTGCGCGGCGAGCTGCTCGCGCTGCAGAAGCAGGTTGCCGGCACCGGGCCGACGCGCCTCGGCGGCTACGTCAGCTCGACCTACAAGCTGAACCAGCGATTCATCCTTGGTGCTCGTTACGACTACGTCGAGTCACCGGATTTCGGGGTCATCACGAGACAGTTCGTCCCCTCGCTCACGTTGTGGCAGAGCGAGTGGGTTTTCCTTCGCGCTCAATATCAGTGGCAGCGAGTCGCCAATGCTACGGCGAACCACCAGATCGCCCTTCAGGCCGTCTGGGCCATTGGACCTCATAAACACGAGACCTACTGACATGCTATCGATCATTGCTCTCTTGCTGGGCGTCGTCGGCCCGTCGCCCGCGCGTCCCGGAGCCCCGGCGGCGCCGGTGAAGGTCGTCACGTCGCTCACCACGTACGCCGCCATCGCTACGGAAATCGTGGGCGATCGTGGCAAAGTCAGCTCGATCGCGGTGGGCGACGAGAACCCGCACTACGTGCAGCCCAAGCCGAGCTTCGTGCCGACCTTGGCGCAGGCCGACCTGTTCGTGACGACGGGTCTCGACCTCGAGCTGTGGGTGCCGGCGCTGCTCGACAAGGCGAACAACGCAAAGATCACGGAAGGCGGACCTGGATACGTCGCGGCGTATCAGGGCTTGCCGCTGCTCGACGTCCCGGTCAACCTGTCACGCTCACAGGGCGACATCCACGTCTACGGCAACCCACACATCTGGACGGATCCGCTCAACGCCGTGCTCATCGCCCGCAATATCCTGCGCGGGTTGAAGCGGGTCGCGCCGCAGGACGCGGACTACTTCACGACACGCGAAAAGGACTTCGAGGACCGGATGTACCGCGCGTTGTTCGGCGACGACCTGGTGAAGTTGATCGGCGGTGAGACGCTGGCCGACCTCGATCGCCAGGGCAAGCTCTTCAACTTCCTCGGCCAGCAGCAGTATCAGGGCGCGCCGCTCATGAACCGGCTGGGCGGCTGGCTGAAACAGGGAATGCCGTTCCGCGGCAAGCTGGTGGCCTGCTACCACAAGGAGTGGGACTACTTCTCGCGCGAGTTCCAGGTCACGTGCTTCGACTACATCGAGCCGAAGCCGGGTATTCCTCCAACGCCTCGCCACGTGCAAGAAATCATCACCGCGATGCGCGATCAGCACATCCAGGTGCTGTTGTCGACGAACTACTATGATCGCAATCAGGTCATGGACGTAGCGCAGCGGACCGGTGCGAAGGCGGTCATTGTGCCGTCCAACACCGGCGGTCAGGCGGGCATCAATACCTACTTCGATCTCATGAATCTCTGGATTACAGAGCTCGGCCAAGCCTTCGGCGCGAAGGAGGTTCCGTGAGCGGCTTTGAGCTGATGCTGCCGCCGTTCGTCGCCTGCATGATCCTGGTGGCCATGCTGTCTTACCTCGGCCTGCACGTGATCGCGCGCGAAGTGATCTTCGTCGATCTCTCGCTCGCGCAGATGGCCGCGCTGGGCAGTTTGTCGGCTCTGCTCTTTCACGTGGCGCCGGAATCGCCGATGACGTACGTGTTTGCGTTACTGGCGACGGCCATCGGCGCAGTTCTATTCGCGTTGACGCGGACGTCGGGGCACGCAGGAGCCAGCGAGAGCCGAGTGCCCCAGGAGGCGTTCATCGGCATCGTGTACGTCGTGGCGTCGGCGGCTGCCGTGCTGGTCGCCAACAAGGTGCCGGGCGGCGGCGAGGCGGTGGAGAAGACGTTGGTGGGCAGCCTGTTGTGGGTCACGTGGCCGACGATCGTGAAACTGGCGATTGCGTACGCGGCACTGGGGGTCTTTCAGTTCGTGCTACGCCGTCGCTTCCTCACGATTTCCTTCCATCCCGAAGAGGCGGAAGCGCAGGGATGGAAGATCCGGCTGTGGGACTTCTTCTTCTACCTCTCGTTCGGTGTCGTCATCACACTGGCGGTTCCCATCGCCGGCGTTCTGATGGTCTTTAGCTTCCTCGTGGTCCCGGCGGTGATCGCGAACCTGTTCACGGCCGACAAGCGGCGGCTCACGATCATCGCGTGGAGCTCGGGAGCCCTCGCATCGATCCTCGGGCTCTGGGTCTCCTATACCAAAGATCTGCCGACGGGACCGCTGGTCGTCTGCATGTACGGACTACTCCTGGTCCTGGCGGCCGTCGTGCGGAAACTCTCAGCGAATCCGCAGCACAACTAGCCGCGGAATCACCGCCGGCGATACTGCGGTTCCGCCGGCACCGCTCAAGTGCAGCGTGAACGCCGCGCCGTTTGGCGCCTGCACGGCGCGGACATATTCGCCTGATCCGGACCAGAGCTTGCCACTGCGGTTCACCACATTCCCCGCCGAGACCATCGGCACCAGAGGATAGGCGAGCGGAAAATCAGTCGGGTCCTGACTGTGCAGATTGCTGTACGTGCTGCGGAAGTGCCAGGCCGTGTACTGCAGCTCGCTCGGCGCCGAGAATCCGGGCAGGTCCGACACCCAGTTCGCGAGTGCCCAGCGGCTCACTGTTTGGGCAAAGGACTGACCCGTCTGCGCCTGGACGTTCGCGGCCCCCGTGAACGAGGTCCGTACCAGGCGCCCCGGCAGTGAGTCCCCGAACTGATCAACGATGTAACGCGTGAAGAGCCAGCTCGCACCGACTTCCGCCAAACTTCCCGTGTCTTCGGGAATCAGCAGCGGCGAAGTCCCCGTCGCCGCCAGGTACTGGTAGGCGTCGTAGACGTCCCCGATCGCGAACTGGCTGAAATGCGCGTTGTCGCCGAAGCTGCGCCCGGCGGTCTCTTCCGCGTATTTCGACAGACCCTCGTCCAGCCACCCTTCCTCGGAATTGGCGTTCTTCACCAGCACGTGCTCGACGAAGTTGATCATGTGCTGGAATTCATGTGTAAATGTGACGGGCGTGACGTTGTTCACGTCGGAGGGCTTGTGGGCACAGCTCAACATGGCGTTCGAGTCCGCCACAATCGAGTAGAAGATCTCCCCGTTGTTGTAATTCGTTGAAATCCCGGGAGCCACGTCCGCCGGGAAGACTTGCTCACGAGCTTGTTCACGGTGTTCGTCATGAGCACAATGACGACCGTGTTGGAATCGATGTCCGACACATGACCGAACGTCAGCGTGTCCAGCGGATAGAGCCGTGTATCGAACACACCTTTCAGGGAATCGAGATCCGAAGCGGTCAGCCCAGGTGACGGCGCCAGCGTATCCACATAGATGGCGATGTGGGCGCCCACGGAGCGCACGACGGCACCGACATTATCGAAGGACGAGCACGCGGTGTTGGCGCACACCCTGAACGTGCGGAGGCTTCCCACAGTTGGTGGACCGGCCAGCGACGCCCGAGACACGCTCCCGGCCCCGCCGGCCGAGCGCACGGGACTCGAATAGCGCGCCGCGCGTGCGGATTCCCGCAGGAAACGATCAAACGTCACGGCTGCGGGGCCCCGCGGGCTCGGGACACCGCTGGAGGGCGGTGGCGCGAACTGCGCGACCAGCTGCGCGGCGATGACGGCCTGAGGTGTGGCCGCTTGCAGCGTGAAGGGAGTCGACGACCCTGGCGTGCCACCCGCCGACCAAGGCAGGACGAGATACTCCGCCGTGTCGGGGGACGTGTTCGCGGGGAATGTCACGCAGCCGGAATCGGTCGCCGGATCGATGGAGTTGTATTGGGCGACCGCGAGGATAAGCTGGGTCCCGTGCGCCCCGCAGGACGGGAGGCGTGGCCCGGCACTGCTGCTGCTGCAGGCGCTCGTCAGAACAAGACCCGCCAAGCCCGCGATGACTCCCGGTCGTGTAATCCGCTTGTCTAGAGCCACGTCAGAACTCCGTCGTTATCCGCACGATCAAGGAACGGCCCATCCCCGGATCCGGTGCGTTGGTCTTGATCCGGCTGAGGTAGTCGGCGTAGCGCCTGTTGAAGGCATTGCGCAGCGAGAGATCCAGCGTGAGGGTGCGAGCTCCCACGACCCAGCCGGCACCGCCGCCGAAGTTCACGAGCGTGTAAGAACGAGATTGATACCCCGCCCCGCCAAAAGCATCCGCGTAGAACTGTTGCTCGGCGGGATCGATGCGCGTCTGCCGCGCATTCATCTCGCCACCGACGGACACGTAGGGATTCCGCAGGCTGCGCCCGGCCCGATCGCCTCCCTCCAGCCGCGTGACCCACGTCACGCGAAGTGGCGGCATTGTCGGAAGGGGATTGTGTGTGGATGTGTTTTGGCCTCGCACGTAATCCGCCGTGCCCTGCACATGCAGATACGACACGGGGTGCCATTGCATGGCCGCCTCGAACCCCGTAAGGCTCGCGTTCCCTTGTGTGACATCGAAGATCTCGAAGCCCGACGCGCTATCCATCGTCCCGGTGGGCACCGTGTAGATGTAGTCCTGAATCAGGTTGAGGAATGTGCCCACCTCGAATGACAGCCGGCTGGATTGCGCGCGCAGCGCCACATCGGTATTGAGCGATTTCTCGGTCTTGAGATTGGAATTGCCGCGCTCGAACGCGGTCGTGCCTTCGTGCACGCCGTTGGAGTAGAGATCGAACGACGACGGCGCCCGGAACCCCCGGCCCACGTTGACCACCAGCGCCGTCGGCGCGCCGAGATGAATCAGCAGGCCCAAGTTTCCCGTGACCGAGCTCCAGCTGTGATCCTGCGTCGCGACGCCGAGCACGGTGTCGGCGTCCACCGCCAGCTTGCGGGAGTCGTACCGCGCGCCGACCGACACGTTGACGCGTGATCCTTCGGTCTGCTCGAAGGCGTAGACCGCGGCGTCATTCGCCGAGCTGGAAGGGATGAGCGTCTCCTCCCCGAACTTGTCGAAGCTGTTCCGGATACCCGAAAAGCCGATCAACCCGGAGAACGCGCCCAGCGGTGCGTGGTGGTAGCGCACGTCCGCCAGATAGGTCTGGGTGAGCAGACCCAGTGCCACGGTCGGATCGCCTTTAGCTTCGAACTCGCGGCGCCGGTTGCGCTCATAGCCAGTCGAAACATCCAGGCGCGCGTTGCCGAGGGGCAGCGTCAGGTCCGTGCGGGCATGGCTCGTCGCGATGCGCTGCAAGGGCGTCGCGGCCGAATCCTCGTCCGTCAGCTCGATTTTCTCGTTGCGCTGAGAAAACGAACCAGTCAGCGTGCCCCACGAGCCGCGTGTCCCCACGATTCCACTACCGGCGACCGCCTGGTCGCCACTGTTCCACACGGCGTAGTCAGGAGTACGGAGGTTGCCGCTGGTGCGGCCGCTGAATGCACCGCGGAAGCCGATGCTGTGGGTTCCCCCTTCGAGACCGAACGACCCGTCTTCCATCGAGTTGTTCGACCCGTACGCGGCGCTCACATTGCCGCGCACAAACGCGTGCCCCTCGACCGTTTCCGGCAGATCCTTCTGGACGACGTTGACGACACCTCCCAAGGCGTCGGAGCCGTACAGTACACTCGCCGGGCCGCGAATCACTTCGATCCGCGCGGCGTTGGACGTCTCGACATTCGGGCTATGCTCATCGCCCCACTGCGCGGTCTCGAGCCGCTGTCCATCGTCCAGGACGAGCACCCGGTTCGAGCTGAGACCGCGGATGACGGGCTTGCCGATCCCGACCCCAGTGCTCCAGCTGTGCACGCCGGCCACGCCTTGCAGCGTCTCTCCCAGCGTGGGCGACTGCGACTCGCGTAGCTCGTCACCCGAGCGAACGCTCGTCGGCTGCGGCGAATTGAGCGCGCTCGTCGCGTTCGCGCTCGCGGTGACCTGGATGCCCGTCAACTCGACGATCGACTCCTTCATCGTGACGTCTGCCGTGACGTTGCCGCCGCTCGCGACGATCCGGCGCACCGCCGGTGCATAGCCGATGCGCTGGAACGACACCGTGAACGTGCCATCGGGTACATCCGCACGGCCGGACACCGTGCCGCCGGTGGCGGACATCAGTGTCAGCAGCATTGTGAGGAAATGCATGGTGCTCTCCTTGCACGCGCAGACGTCTCCCTCGAGCGAGGAAGCGAGCGCGGACTATGTGTCGAAGTGCGGTCGTCGCGGAAGCGCGACGCCGTTACTCAGGAGAGCGGCGGAGGTGCGCGGGAATCGGGAAGAGTGAGATCAGCGGCAGTCGCCGACCGTTCACCCGTAGACACCGTCGATCTGATCCCCTGCCCCTCGCGTATGCGAAGCACCGCCGCGGGTGTGCCCGCGAGCGGCGTTGCGAGGAATCGGTGGAATGCGCAATCAGCGGGGTGAACACGCGGGCAGGAGCTGGTGGAATGCGACTCGATGTGCGCCGGACCGGTCGACTCGCCCTGCAGCGCGTCCGCCCAGGACGCTGCGGCTGGCACGCTGAGCTGCAGCAGCGTGAGCAAGAACAGCGGGGTCCGGAGCCAGAGCGACCGTTTCGGCATGGGCGGTATTATAACACCCGACTCGGTCTTGACAGCTCGGGTCACGGGCTGGTAGCATAACCCCTTCTCCAAAAAGGACTTCTGTCCTTGGTCCCTCCGAGCCGCCGCCAGGAGGCCCTCGACTATCACTCGCAGGGCCGGCCCGGGAAGATCCAGGTCACCCCTACAAAGCCGTTTAAGGACCAACGCGACCTCTCGTTGGCCTATACCCCTGGTGTTGCCGAGCCCTGCCTGGAAATCGCCAAGCGGCCGGAGGATGCCTACCTCTACACCTCCAAAGGGAACCTCGTCGCCGTGGTCTCCAACGGCACGGCCGTGCTTGGCCTGGGCAACATCGGCGCGCTGGCCGGCAAGCCGGTGATGGAGGGCAAGGGGATTCTGTTCAAGACCTTTGCCGATATCGACGTGTTCGACCTCGAGGTGGGCTCCGAGAAGCCCGAGGACGTCATCCGCTTCTGCCAGCTGCTCGAGCCCACGGTCGGTGGGATCAATCTCGAAGACATCCGCTCCCCCGATTGCTTCTACATCGAGCAGAAGCTCCGCGACACGCTCGGCATCCCCGTGTTTCACGATGACCAGCACGGCACCGCCATCATTTCCGGCGCCGCGTTGCTCAACGCGCTCGAGCTGGTGAAAAAGGAGCTCGACCAGGTCAAGATCGTGTTCGCCGGTGCCGGTGCGGCGGCCATCGCGACCGCGGAGCACTACGTGCGCCTCGGCGTCAAGCGCGAGCACATCGTGATGGCCGACCACAAGGGCGTGATCTACAAGGGGCGCGACGGGCTCGATGAGTTCAAGCAACGCTTTGCGGTCGACACGAAAGCGCGTACGCTGGCCGAGGCGCTGCAGGGGGCGGATGTATTCGTGGGATTGTCGGTCGCCGGCATCGTCACGGGAGAAATGCTGCAGGGCATGGCGAAGAAGCCGGTGATCTTCGCGCTCGCCAATCCCACGCCGGAGATCATGCCCGACGAAGCGAAAAAATCGCGGCCCGACGCGATCGTCGCGACGGGCCGGTCCGACTTTCCCAATCAAGTGAACAACGTCCTCGGCTTCCCGTTCATCTTCCGCGGGGCGCTCGACGTGCGGGCCAAGCAGATCAACGAAGAGATGGAAATGGCGGCGACGCGCGCGCTCGCGGCACTCGCCAAGGCGGACGTGCCCGAGTCGGTCACCCGTGCGTATGGGATCGAGAAACTCAAGTTCGGGCCCGACTACCTGATCCCCAAGCCGTTCGATCCCCGCGTGCTGTTGTGGGTCACGCCGGCTGTGGCTTGGGCAGCAGTCGCATCGGGGATCGCCGGGCGCATCATCGACGTGGAGGAGTATCGCGCGGAGCTCGAGGCACGGCTCGGCCCGGAGCGTCAGGTCATGCGTGGGCTCATCTCGCGCGTGCAGCAGGATCCCCCCAGCATCGTCTTCCCCGAGGGCGACGATCCCCGCATCCTGCGCGCCGCGCGCATTCTCGCCGACGAAGGCATCGCGCGACCGATCCTGCTGGGTGATCTCGACGCCATCCGCCGCCAGGCCGATGACGCGTCGCTCACGCTCGAGGACATCGAGCTGATGAACCCGCGCTCCGCGCCCGACCGCGACAAGCTGGCCGAGGAGCTCTGGCAGCTGCGGCGGCGACGGGGGATTACCGTCCGCGAAGCGAAGGAGCGAGTCCTCGATCCGATCTACTACGGCTTGATGCTCCTGCGGGCGGGCCGCACGGATGCGCTGGTGGCCGGGGAAGAAATCGACTATCCCGACTCGATTCGGCCGGCGCTCGAGGTGATCGGTGTCGAGCCCGGCCGCAAGCACGTCAGCGGCATCTATATGATGATTTTCCGCCAGCAGACCTTCTTCTTCGCCGACACAACTGTAAACATCGAGCCGGACGCCGCGACCCTGGCTGAGATCGCGACCGCCACTGCGAAGTTCGTGACGCGACTCGGCATCGAGCCGCGCATCGCGATGTTGTCGTTCTCGAACTTCGGCTCGGTGAAGCACCCGGCTGCAACAAAAGTGCAACAGGCGGTCGCCATGTTGCACGAACGTGAGCCAGAGCTGCAGGTCGATGGGGAAATGCAGGCCGATACGGCGGTCGTGGAACGAATCCTGACGCGGGTGTATCCCTTTGCGAAGCTGCGCGGGCCGGCTAACGTGTTGATTTTTCCAGACTTGAACGCCGCCAACATCGCCTACAAGCTGCTCGCCCGGCTTGGCGATGCCCAGGCGATCGGCCCCATCCTTGTGGGGATGGACCGTCCGGTTCATGTCTTGCAACGGTTGTCAGAGGTTCCCGACATCGTGAATATGGCGGTAATTGCGGCCGTCGACGCCTTGGAGCATCGCCGCCTCGCTTCAACCAAATAGACCATGGGTATTGCGACCGAACAGCGACTGTACCGGAATCTGACGCCGTCTCAGCTGTATGAGCACGCCCTCCGCCGCGGCGAAGGGATCGTGACGAACAGCGGGCGCGGGGGGGCGAGGGGGGGACCATTCGCCGCCGTGACGTCACCGCACACCGGCCGCAGCCCGAACGACAAATTCCTCGTGCAGGAGCCTGACTCCACACACCTCATCTGGTGGGGGAAGGTGAATCAGCCGATCGCGCCGGAGAAGTTCGACCGGCTCAAGGCCGATGTCGAAGCGCACCTCGCCACTCAGGAGCTGTTCGTACGCGACGTCTACGCGTGCGCCGACCCCAATTACCGGCTGCCGATTCGTTTTATCACGCCGAACGCGTGGCACGCGCTGTTCGTCTACAACATGTTCTTGCGGCCGGCGGACGGCGAGCTGTCGCGGTTCGTGCCCGGGTTCGAAGTCCTGCACGCGCCCGAGTTCCACGCGGACCCACAGGTTCATGGCACGAAATCGGGTACCTTCATCATCGTCAGCTTCGCGCAACGGACGATCCTCATCGGCGGCACCCGGTACGCGGGTGAGCTCAAGAAATCAATCTTCACGATTCTCAATTACCTGTTGCCCCTGCAGGGCGCGCTCTCGATGCACTGCTCCGCCAACGTCGGCAACCAGGGGGACTGCGCGCTCTTCTTCGGTCTGTCGGGCACCGGGAAGACGACGCTGTCCGCGGATCCGGAGCGGCGCCTGATCGGCGACGACGAGCACGGCTGGTCCGACGCGGGCATCTTCAATTTCGAGGGCGGGTGTTATGCCAAGGTGATTCGGTTGTCGCGCGAGGGGGAGCCGGAGATCTACGCGACGACCGAAATGTTCGGCACGGTACTCGAGAACGTGGACGTGAATCCCGCCACCGGTGCCGTGGATCTGAACTCGCAGCGGATCACCGAAAACACGCGCGCCTCATACCCGATTCACTACATCCCAAACCACGTGCCGGAAGGGATGGCGGGACATCCCAAGCACATCGTCTTCCTCACCTGCGACGCCTTCGGGGTGATGCCGCCGATCGCGAAGCTGACTTCCCAGCAGGCGATGTATCACTTCCTGTCGGGGTACACGGCAAAAGTCGCGGGCACCGAACGCGGCGTGACCGAGCCCAAGGAAACGTTCTCGGCATGCTTCGGTGCGCCCTTCCTGCCCCTGCCGCCCACCGTCTACGCCAAGATGCTCGGCGAGCGGATCGCGAAGCACACGGTGCAGTGCTGGCTCGTAAACACCGGTTGGACCGGCGGACCATATGGTGTGGGACATCGCATGGATCTCAAGCTGACGCGCGCCATGGTGCGAGCGGCGCTCGCGGGACAGCTGGACAACGTGCCCACGCGGCGCGAACCGGTATTCGGGTTGCATGTGCCGCGGCACGTGCCAGGGGTCCCGGACGACTTGCTGGATCCACGCACGACCTGGAAAGAACCCGCGGCCTACGACGCCCAAGCCAACCGGCTGCTGGCGCTGTTCGAGAAAAACTTCGAGCAGTTCAAGGATCTCGTGCCCGACTCTTGAGCTCCAGCCAGTTCGAGGTCATTCGCGACCCGCTCTGGAACAACATCCGCCTCGAGCCCCAGGCGCTTGCCGTCCTCGACACGCCAGCCGTACAACGCCTGCGCTACGTGCGCCAGCTTGGCCACGCGTTTCTGGTCTATCCCGGCGCTACCCATACGCGGCTCGAGCACGCCCTCGGCGCCTATCATCTCGCGCGCCGCGTCGTGGCGGAGCTCGGAGATGCCGATTCGGAGGAAGGCCTGGCGGTGCGTCTCGCCGCGCTGCTCCACGACATCGGCCACTATCCGTTTTCGCACGCGCTCGAAGAGGCGGGACTCCCGCATCATGAGACGCTGGCGGCGCGGCATCTGGGCAGCGGCGCGCTCGCCGCAGCGCTCGACAACCTGCCGATCCCGACCGAGCGCCTGCTCGCACTGATCCAGGGCACGAGCGCGGCGCGACTCGCTGGGCTCGTCTCGGGATCGATCGACGTCGACAAACTCGACTACCTGTCGCGCGATGCGATGATGTGCGGCGTGCCGTACGGCGTCATCGACGTGGACCGGCTGCTCACGTCCCTAACAGTGTCCGCGGAGGGAGTGGCGCTCCACCCCAAGGGGCTGGCCGCGCTCGAGTCGCTGCTGTTCGCGAAGTACCAGATGTATCGCAATGTGTACTGGCATCACGCGGTGCGGAGCGCGACGGCGATGTTCAAGCGGCTGGTGCGCCGCGCAATCGCCGCGCGCCGGCTGACGTCCGAGGATATCGCGGCCTTAACCGATGACGCGTTGATCCACGAGCTGGAGCGGCACGACCAGACCGGCCTGGCCCGGGGGCTGCGCGAGCGCCGGCTCGCCAAACGGGCGCTTGACATTCCCGCGACCGACTTGCCGCCGGATACGTCCGACTGGCCGTCGCGAGATCCCGACTTGTTGGAGCGCGTGGAAGAGCGGCTCGCGCGCGAGCTCGGACTGCACACGGATCAGCTGTTTCTGGACTTCCCCGCCAAGCCCGACATGCTCGACGTCGCCGTACCCGTGGTGGGACGCAGCGGCAGCGCGGGCGAGCACCTCGGGCTCGCCCGCGTTGCGACGGAGCTGCATCGCTCCGCCCAGCGCTTGCGGGTATTCGTGCTCGAGCCGGCCCAAGTGCCGGCGCGGCCCGTTATGGAGCTGGTCATGCTGCCCCGCGAGGAGGCGGCGGCACGTCTGGTGAGTGGTGGGGCGATCCTGCGGACTTAGCGCGGCCGCGTCACCGTCTGCTGCGTTTTCACATCATCCGGCGCCGGCGCTTCCACCGAATCGATGCGCACGATGATCGCCGTGATGTTGTCGAGACCGCCGTGCCGGTTGGCTTCCGCGATCAACGCATCGACCTCATCCTGCGGCATGCGGTCGGGGGAGAGCAGCTCCGCCAACTGGTAATCCTCCAGCATCCCGGTCAGGCCGTCGGACGCCAGTAGGAACACATCCTGCGCCTTCACCGTCCCGGCGTAGATGTCCGGCATCACGTCGCTGTTCGCACCGACGCAGCGCGTGATCACGTTGCTGTAGGGGTGCGTCCGGGCCTGCTCGGGGGTCAAATAGCCGGCATCGACCTGCTCCTGCACATACGAATGGTCCTTCGTCAGCTGGCTGAGACGGCCATCTCGCAGTAGGTACGCTCGGCTGTCCCCGACCTGACCGATCAGAAAGCGCGTTTCATACAGCGTCAGCGCGGTGACGGTCGTCCCCATCCCGCGCTTGTCATGCTCGGTGAGTGTGCGCTGGAAGATCGCCCCGTTGGCCGTCTGGATCGCGGCGCGCATGCGCTCGGCCACCTGCTCGTCACTGAGACCGCGGACTGAATGGATCTCGTCGGCGACGATGTGCACCGCCATCTCGCTCGCGACTTCCCCCGCCGCGTGGCCACCCATACCATCGGCCACGACGAAGATCCCCCGGTCGGGAATCATGCGGAAACTGTCCTCATTCCCCGACCGGATGACGCCGACGTCGGTGCGACCTGCGGAGGTGATATGCACGGTGATCCTTAAATAAACACCCAGTAAACCACTCCAATGATCCCGAGCACTAGGACTGCGGCACTCCCGCCACAGCCTTTTCCCTTTTTTGGCTGCTGGGCGACCGGCGGCTTGGCCCCGGGCTTCGGCTTTTTGGGGGGGCGCGGGGAAGGCCCCGGCTTTGCCGCTACTGGTGCGGCCTTCGGTGGCGCTGCGGCAGGCCTAGGCGCGGGGGGAGGGGGAGGGGGAGGGGGAGGGGGAGGTGCCGCAGCAGCCTTGGGAGGGTGCGGCGACATCGTCATCACCTCGATCACCCGAGTGCTGCCTCCCTTTTCCACACCCACGGAGTCGTCGGTCGGCTCGAACACGGTCGAGACGTCCCCGAACCGCACCGTCGCCCCCGGCGCCAGCGGCGCTTCCCCCTTCACCTGATCCCCGTCGATGAACGTGCCGTTCGTCGAGTCGAGATCCACCAAGACCCATACGCCTTCGCGCCGTTGCAGCTTCGCGTGCGTCGTGGACACGGACTCATCAGGGAACACGATGTCGTTGTAGTCCGCCCGCCCGATATTGACGACGGGCGTTTTGACGATCAGTCGTTGCCCCTTCAGCGCGCCGGCGCGGACCAGAAAATTCGCGAGAACCGTACTTGCAGGCCGCGGCGCCGCCGGCACGCCATGCACGGTCTCTCTGAGTCTGTCACCCACCGCGGGTGCCGAGCCCTTGGTTGGGGGAACGGAGGAGGGGGGAACGGCCGAGGAAGGGTTTGCGGGTGGCGGAGAAGGAGCCGCAGTATCCGCGTAAAACCGGAACTTCTCTTCACCGATGGTGATCACGTCCGCACGGGCAAGCAGCCGCTGACCTTCGACGCGGACGTCGTTCACGGATGTGCCGTTCGTGCTGGAATCGACGAGGAGGTAGCCTTTCGGCGTCGGCACGATTTCCGCGTGGCGGCGCGAGACATCCTTGCCTGACACGACCACGTCGCAGGACGCGTCCCGCCCAAAAACAAGGGACGAGCCGGCAACGGCGTATTCTCTGCCATCGGTGAGGGACACAACGCGGCCACCGGTGTTCGCGGTGGCCCCCCCCTTGCCGCCTTTGGCTTCCGCCTTCGCTTGCGCCATCGCCTGCGGCACGCTCATCGCCTGCACGTACTGTGTACTGCCGCTCCGCCGCTCGTCGACGAAGGTCAACTCCTGTCCCGCGACTTCGACCTTGTCGCCATGGAGGAGGGGTGTCGGCTCCGCGCCGAGGCGGACGCCGTTGATCAGAACTTCAGCTTCCGGAACTGCTTTTGAGATGACAACCTGTCCGTCCGGCAGGGACTTCAGCTTCGCATGTCGAGGGAGGACGCCTGGGACGGCGAGCGGGATCGCGCTGCCCGGATCGGATCCGAGCACCACTTCCCCCTGCGGGAGTGTGAACCTCTGCCCCCCGCGCCCGCCCATTTCAAGCAACGCCATGCGCCCGCACTCCCCGATCTTTGGCCAAGGCCGTCAAGTTACGCCCGGCCGTATAACCGGGCAAGGAAGCTGCAGTTAGGTGATCCCGACGGCCTCTTCGCGTCCGATCAGGCCGCGGCGCAGCCAGTACCAGAAGATCAGCGAGCCGACGATCACCGTCGCGTAGCTGTTGATGAACCGCCAGATCAAGGTGTAGCTGGGTGTCAATTCGCGCGGAACGTAGATCGACATCACCGCGGCCGACGTCAACTCCGCGAGACCCGACGCCCCCGGCGTCGGCGCAAAATAGAGTAGGAACGCGATGAGCGTCTGCAGCAGGAGGATGTCCGTAAAGTCGGCGGGGATGCCGAGGACCCGGAGTGTGACGTATCCCGCCAGCAGCTTGTTGGCGTGCGAGGGGGCCGAGATCACAATGGCGAGCAGCAGCGTCAGCCAACCCCGCGGTGAACCGAACGCCACCATGCAGTCGTGCCCGCGATCGACGCCCGCGGACAGCTTCTCCATGCGCTCCGCCATTCTTGGGCTGCGCCTCCCCATCCGCTCGGCAAGGCGTTGGATGAAGCGTTTGACCAGGCCCGGAGCGACGATCGCCAGCAGCATGAGCAAGCCGATGAGACCGAAGATCGTGAGGCTGGTCTTGAAGAGATCGTAGAGCGTGATGCCGAGCACGAGGCCATGCTGGGCGAGCGACTTCCCCGCTCCGAACCAGACCGCGAGCGGTCCCGCGATCGCGAAGAAGCCTACGGTCGCGATGAACGTGACGAAGATCGAGCTGAGCGCGACGGGGACGGGCACCCCGGCGCGCTTCATGACCCACGTGGACATCGGGGCGGACCCGGACTGAAACGGCGTGAGGTACGCCCCCCACGCCCCGAAGCCACCTGCCAGGATCATGTCCCGCAGCCTGACGCCGGGATGTACGTAGCGGGTGCAGACCCAGAGCCGAAGCCCGCCTCCGACCCAGTCCATGGACGCCAGAACGAGTCCCACGAGCATCCAGCCCCAGTGCAGGCGCAGGAAGGGAGTCAGAAAAACGTCGACGCGATCGCCGAAGCGAATCAAGTAATAGCCGACGAGGAGGGCGACTCCGCAGAGGGAGATGGCGGCGAACAGCTCTAGGCCGCGGCGTAGCAGGCGAGGGGTGAGCACCAAAGGCACGCGGCAAACTAGAGAGATTCGGTTGGTCTGGCCAGCGAGCTACCCGCAGTTGTTATGTTTACGGGTTATGCGCCATCCCCCCGAGCGTGTGGTTCTCCGCAACGTACGCCAGCACAATCTGAAGGGCATCACCGTCGAGTTCCCGCGCCGGGCGCTCTCGGTGGTCACCGGTCCATCCGGCTCGGGGAAAAGCTCGCTCGCGTTCGATACGCTCTATGCCGAAGGGCAACGGCGTTACATCGAGTCGCTCTCGACGTACGCTAAGCAATTCCTCGAACGGATGCCGAAGCCGCTCGTCGATGCGATGGAGGGGCTGTCGCCCGCGGTCGCGATCGAGCAGAAAAACCCCACCACCTCCAGTCGTTCCACGGTCGGAACAGCCACCGAAATCGCCGATTTTCTGCGGCTTTTGTGGGCCCGGGCGGGGACACAAACCTGCCTCCAGTGCGGGCGGGATGTGAAACGGGACACCGTGCAAGAGGCGGTCGACTGGCTGCTCTCGGGAAACGGGACACGGGAAACGGGAAACGTGGTCGTGGCATTTCCATTGCCTCCATCGGCGCAGCGTCCCGACGTCGAGATCGCCGCGCAATTGCGCGCCGCAGGATTCGTGCGCGCCCAAGTGGATGGTGAGGTCGTACGACTGGACGACGCGGGCGCGGAACAACGCGTCCGCGCCGGTACGGATGTGCTGGTTCTCGTCGATCGCATCCCCGCGACCGCAGAGCACCGCGGCAGGCTGGCCGAGGCCGTGGCGACGGCATTCAGCGAGGGCGAAGGGGTGGCGCTGGCCCTCAACAACGGTGACCGCCGGCGCTTTTCCGAGCACCCCGCTTGCTCGGCCTGCGGTTGCGCCGCACCGGTGCTCACGCCGACCCTGTTTTCCTTTAATAATCCGCGCGGCGCATGCCCAACCTGCAACGGCTTCGGCGCGGTGCTCGAGTACGACGAATCGTTGATCGTGCCGGATCCGAAGCGGTCACTGGCCCAAGGTGCCCTCGATCCGTGGACCAAGCCAAGGTACGAGGGCCGCCGGCGGTTGCTGCGCGAGACCGTCCGCGCGCGTGGGATCGCGCTCGACGCGTCCTGGCAGGACATCCCGGCGCGTGAGCGCCAGTTCCTCCTGCATCACAAGGGCGGCCGGTACCTCGGCATTTTCCCGTTTCTCGAGCGGCTCGAGGCAAAGCGGTACAAACAGTACATCCGGGTGTTCCTGCGGCAGTACCAGCTCGCCAAGACGTGTCCGGGATGTGGGGGGGCGAGGCTCAAGCCCGAATCGCTCGCGGTGCGCGTGGCCGGAAAGACGATCGCCGAGGCGTCCGCGCTCACAGCCTCTGATCTCGCAGATTGGCTGGATCACCTCAGATTGCCTGCGTTCCAACAGACCGTGGCGAACCACATCCTCCAGGAGCTCCGGGCGCGTGTGGGCTTTGTAAACGATGTCGGTCTCGGCTATCTCACGCTCGACCGGCAAACGCGAACCCTCTCCGGCGGCGAGGCGCAGCGCATCGCGCTCTCCAACGCGCTCGGGTCCCGCTTGGTCGACACGCTGTACGTGTTGGACGAGCCATCGATCGGCTTACATCCCGCGGATGTGGATCGACTGCTCGGCTTGCTGCGCAAGCTGTCGGACGCCGGGAACACGGTCGTCGTCGTCGAGCATGATCCCGCGGCGATGCGCGCGGCCGACTGGATGGTCGAGCTCGGGCCGGCGAGTGGCGATGCCGGCGGACAGCTCGTGTATCAGGGACCCGCGGCCAAGGTCAGCGAAGCGGCGACACTGACCGGCCAGTATCTGTCGGGTGAAAAGCGGATCGGCGTGCCGTCCGCCCGCCGGCCGGCGGTACGCTGGCTCGATGTCAAGGGCGCCCGGCTTCACAACCTCGCCGGCGTCGATGTCCGCATTCCCCTCGGCACACTCACCGCGGTGACCGGCGTCTCCGGCTCGGGCAAATCGACGCTGGTGCATGATGTGATCTACCGGCAGCTCGAGTCACGGCTGCGCGGCGAGCACACCGCGAAGCAGCATCTTGGCGAGCCCGTGGGCGATGTCCTGTCGCTGAAAGGCTGGGAGCAGCTCGAGGACGTCGTGCTGATCGATCAAGCCCCGATCGGGCGGACGCCGCGCTCGAATCCCGTCACATACGTAAAGGCGTTCGACGAACTGCGCGCGCTGTTCGCGAATGAGCCGCTCGCGCGCGAGCGCGGCTACGAGCCCAGCACGTTTTCGTTCAACGTAGCCGGCGGCCGCTGCGAAGGCTGTGAAGGCGCCGGCCACGTCCTCATCGAGATGGTGTTCCTCGCAAATGTGTTCGTCCCGTGCGAGGTGTGTGGCGGTTCGCGGTTCAAGCGCGAGGTGCTCGATGTCAAACTTCAAGGATCGAGCATCGCCCAGGCGCTCGAGTGGACCGTGGATGAAGCGATCAGGCGCCTGCACCGACAGGCGCGGCTGGCCCGTTGTCTCTGGTATCTGCAGCAGGTCGGACTCGGCTATCTGCGGCTCGGCCAGCCGGCCACCACGTTGTCGGGTGGTGAAGCGCAGCGGTTGAAGATCGCCCGCGAGCTCGCGCGCGCCCGCGGCGGGAGGCGGCTCTACATCCTCGACGAGCCCACGACGGGGCTCCATCTCGACGACGTGCGCGTCCTCTGTCGCGTGCTTGATCGGTTGGTGGACGCGGGACACACCGTGCTCGTCATCGAGCACAATCTCGACGTCATCAAGCGGGCGGACTGGGTGATTGATCTGGGACCGGGGGCCGGCGATCAGGGAGGCCGGATCGTTGCAGCGGGCACGCCCGAAGATATCGCCCAGGTCGCGGAGTCAGCGACAGGAAGATACTTGCGGGATTTGGCGTGACGCGCCGTCGCGCCGATCTGTTGTTGATCACCGCGGCGGCGGTGTGGGGCGTGAGCTTCGTCGTGGTCAAGGAAGCACTCGCTTCCGCTTCTCCCCTGCTCTTTCTCGCCGCGCGCTTCACGATCGCGACGCTCGTGCTCGCGCCGCTCGTCAACGTGCGCGGGGGATTTTCGCGCGACGAGCTGCGCGCTGGCCTGATCCTCACGCTGCTGCTGGCGTCGGGATTCGCGACACAGGCCTACGGACTGCAGTTCACGACGCCGGCGCGCTCGGCCTTCATCGTCGCGATGTCGTCGGTACTCGCGCCGTGCATTGCGCTCGTGCTGCTCAAGCATCGCACGGGCTGGATGGTGGTGCTGGCCCTCGTCATCGCCGGCGTGGGGATTTATTTCCTGACCGCCCCGGACGCCGGCGGCCTCAATCGGGGCGATCTCTGGACGCTGATCACGGCAGTCGTTTTCGGTGGGCACATCGTCGCCGTGTCGGAGTTCTCGAAGCGCTTCGACGCTCAGCGCCTGGTCTGGCTGCAGCTCCCCGGCACGGCAATCGGCAGTCTCATTGCGGCACTACTCCTCGAGCATCTGCGGTTCGACTGGTCGCTGGGTCTCCTCGCCGCGCTGCTGTTTCTCGGGATCATGTCCACGGTGGTGGCCCTGGTGTGGCAGTTCCGCGCGCAGCGGGAGATGTCGTCGGCGCGGGCGTCGCTGATCTTCTGCTTCGAGCCGGTGTTCGCGGCACTGACCTCGTGGCTGTTCTGGGGCGAGCACTTCACGCTGCCGCAGGGCATGGGGGCCGCTCTGATTCTCAGTGGGATGGTCCTGGCCGTCATCGGCGAGGCGCGAGCAGAGACGCCCGCGACATGAGTGGGTAGTCGTAGGGCAAGCCCTACACCTGTCGCAAGCATCACTGACATGCAACGGCCGAGATACTTCCTTACTGTGAGGTCCCCATGACTTCCCCGCTGCGAGTGGTGCTGGTCGAAGACTCCGAAGCCGACGCGGAGTTGCTCGCGCGCGAGCTAAAACGCGCCGGGTTCGACGTCACGTGGGAGCGCGTGCAGTCCGCAGCCCACCTGGAGCGGGTGCTCGAGCGCGGCCCGTGGGACATCATCGTCGGCGACAACAGCATGCCCGGCTTCAGCGGCACCGAAGCACTCTCGCTGGTGCGCGCGCGCGGGTTGGACATCCCCTTCATCTTCGTTTCGGGCACCATGGGCGAGGATCTTGCCGCGCGCGCGCTCGAGGCCGGCGCGGGTGACGCGCTGGCCAAGGGCAACCTGCGACGTCTCATCCCGGTCATCCGTCGCGAGCTCCGCGACGCCGAGGAGCGGCGTGGGCGCCGGCAGACCGAAGCCGCGCTGCGCGCCTCCGAAGCGAGCTACGCGACTCTCGTCGAGAAGGCGCCGCTCGGCATCTACCGCTCGACGCCGGCCGGACGTTTCCTCTCGGCCAACCCCGCCCTCGCGCGCATGCTCGGGTACGGGTCGGTGGACGAGGTGCTGGCGCTGAACATGACGCGCGATGTGTACGCCGATCCCGACGAGCGCCGCCGGCTGATCGAGCAGGATACGTACACCGAGCGGGTCTACGATGAGCTCGAAGCCACCTGGAAGAAGCAAGACGGCACGCGCATTCGCGTGCAGCTGAGTGTCCGGGCAAGCCGAGATGCTCAGGGACAGGTCGAGTACTATGAAGCGTTCGTGCGCGACATCACGGGCCAGCGTCAGCTCGAGGCGCAGCTCGCGCAGGCCCAGAAGATGGAGGCGATCGGCCGGCTCGCCGGCGGCGTGGCGCACGACTTCAATAATCTGCTCACGGTCATTCTGAGCTACAGCGATTTGCTGCTCGAGGACCTTCCCCAGGACGCGGCCACACGCGACGACATCGAGCAGATCCGCAAAGCGGCGCAGGGCGCGAGCGCGCTGACGCGCCAGCTGCTCGCCTTCAGTCGGCAGCAGGTGCTGCAGCCGAAGATCGTCGACCTGAACGCCGCCATCACGGGAATCGAAAAGTTACTGGCCCGTGTGCTGCGCGAAGATATTCAGTTGCGCTGCGCCCTCGCGCCGGATGCCGGCACCGTGAAGGTGGATCCGGGGCAGCTCGAGCAGGTGCTCATGAATCTCGCCGTGAACGCGCGCGACGCCATGCCCAACGGCGGCCGGCTGACGATCGAGACGGCCAATGTCGACCTGGATGAGACTTATGTGGAGGCGCATCCCGTCGCCGCCCCCGGTCGCTATGTCATGCTGGCCGTGACCGACACCGGTGTCGGGATGGACGCCGTCACCCAGGCGCGCATCTTCGAGCCATTCTTCACAACCAAGGACGCCGGGAAGGGCACCGGCCTCGGCCTCGCCACCGTCCAAGGCATCGTGCAGCAATCCGGTGGGTTCATCTGGGTGTACTCCGAGCCGAACCACGGCACGTGCTTCAAGGTCTACTTGCCGCGCCTCGACGCTCCGGTCTCGAAGGCCGAGGATGCTGCCGGCGACGCCATGCACGGTACGGAAACCGTGCTCGTGGTCGAAGACATGGCCGCGGTGCGCGCGGTGACGTGCGAAATGCTGAAGCGCTTTGGGTTCACGGTGTACGATGCCGCCGACGGCATTACCGCCGTGCAGATCGCGGAGCAGCTCACCGGGCGGATCGATCTGCTGCTGACGGACGTGGTGATGCCGGACATCAACGGCCGGGATTTGGCGTCCCGCTTCCGGAAAACGCGACCGGAGCTCAAAGTCCTGTTCATGTCAGCGAGGTACTCGACCGGCAGTAAGGCCTTGGTGCCTCGTACAACCCCGCCTATATTTCGCGCCTCTTCCCGAGTAGCTCAGTTGGTAGAGCAGCCGGCTGTTAACCGGCGGGTCGCAGGTTCGAGTCCTGCCTCGGGAGTTCAGTAGTTCCTCCTGCCGCAACGAGTTCCGACCTAGGCCCCGAAGCCGCCCCCGGCTCCGGTACGGTCTGGGTACCATACGACGATATGCGAAGTCAAGCGCACAGGTTAGCAGGCGTTCGTCGTGAAACGAGTAACACCCTCCCCTCCGCAACCATGATCAACGGCGACAGGCAGCAAGCTGTTCAGGTCATCGAGCGGACGGGGAGGAGGTGGAAGGGAGTCCGAGTGCTGGGATGGCTTCTCATTCTCGTCGCAGCCTTCCTGCTCTTTGGGAAGTGGTCCTCAGCTGATTCCAGAGGTTGGCCGCTGGTTTCTCGATTGGGCTGGCGGGCGTCGCATGCTTTTGGATCAGTAAAGCAGGTGCCTGGTGGTACCACGGGTGAGCGAGGCGGTCCTACGAGCGAAGCACCTGGACGAACGCGTGCAACGCTCTCGGGATCTGTCTCAGTTGCTCGTCGACGAGCCGGGGCAGCAGAATAGGCCGGGGCTCAAACTGTCGCATCCAGTTCTTCCAGTTCACAGCCCCGCTTCCACGTTGGCTTCCGGCGGATAAGTGATTGTCGTGCCGCAGACGTGTGCGAAGGCCGTCAGCCCGTGCGGCTGGCATCGTGTCTTGCTGATGATTTCCTCGACGTGCAGATCGTGGACCAGCAGCGCGTCGGCGATTAGTGAGCGATGGCAGCGCCACGGCACTGCCTCAGCGCACATCAGCACCATACGCTCGCGTTTCGCCTTTGCAATGAGCTCAGCCAAGTTGTCCGCAAATTCCGAGGTCTGCATATAGTCGGCAAAACCGCGGAAGGACAGGTTCCGCCATCCCGTATTCAAGGATCCTGGATGAGTGCGGCGGAAGCCTCCCAGGCCAACAACGTGCTCATAAGCGATGCCATTGGCAGCGAGCTCGACCGGTAGGGTATCGAGGTTGAACTGCGGGTTGTGGCGGGAGCGTGGTATAGTGCGCACGTCCATGAGTCGGGCCACCGAATGCGCTTTTAGCAAAACAACGAACTCGGCGAGCGGCCGTGTCGAATGGCCCACGGTCAGTACCACGGGTTCGGAATCGTGCTGCGCGGTTACTTGCGTCAACGCAGGGTCAGTGCATTGACTCGCGCGCGCAACTCCGGCACGAGTCCTCGCTCAAACCAGGGATGGCGCTGGAACCACGGCTGATTGCGAGGCGAGGGGTGGGGCAACGGGAAATAATCGGGAGCATACTCCTCCCAGCGCTTGACTGTTTCCGTCAGTGACTGCCTGCGACGCCTGCCAAGAAAGTGGCGCTGGGCGTACTGGCCGATCAGCAGCGTCAGTTCAATCCTCGGCAGTCGTGCGAGCAATTGGTCGAGCCATAGCGTCGCGCATTCGCGGCGCGGCGGGATATCGCCACCGTTGCCTCGCCCTGGATAGCAATATCCCATGGGAATAATTGCGATGCGCGATTCGTCATAAAACACGTCCTTGTCCACGCCCATCCACGCGCGCAGCCGATCTCCGCTAGGATCGCCCCACGGAATACCGGTGTTGTGCACGCGCAAACCGGGCGCTTGTCCCACGACCAGGATTCGTGCCGTTGCCCCGGCGGACAGCACCGGCCGGGGGCCGAGCGGCAGATCCGCCTCGCACGCCCGACAACTGCGCACAGCCGCCAGCAGGGCTTCGAGGGTGAGATGGACGCTCGCTGTCACTGTACTTCCTCGTCCAGCCCGATGAGTTGCTTCACCTGATTGAGCGTCGGCTCAGCGACCATACGGGCTCGCTCAGCACCCTCCGCGAGGATCGCATCAAGTGTCGCCAGTTCGGCAGACAGATCGAGGTACCTTTGCCGAATGGGTTCAAACGTGGTGATCACCAGATCCGCGACCGCGCGCTTCAAGGCGGCGTATCCCTTGCCCTCGAACTCGGTATGGATTGCCTCACGGGACCGGCCTGATAGAAGCTTATAGATCGTTAGGAGGTTAGTCACCCCCGGGGACGCCTGATCCGACCGAACTTCTCGCCCGGAATCGGTGACCGCGTGCATGATCGCCTCGCGGATCACGTCTGGAGGATCGACCAGGCCGATCGCGTGGCGGTCCCGCGTCTCCGCAACGCTCTTACTCATCTTCGCGGTTGGATCGTCCAGGCCCATGATCCGTGCGCCGCCCGGCCGGACCATGGATTCCGGGAGTTTAAAGACCTGACCGAAGAGTGTGTGAAACCGCCGTGCGATGTCGCGGGTGAGTTCGATGTGTTGCCGCTGGTCCTCACCGACCGGGACCAAGTCAGCGCGATAGAGGAGGATGTCCGCCGCCTGCAGCACGGGGTACGCCAGCAGCCCCGTCCCGACGCTCTCGAGAGCGGCGGCGCGGGCCTTGAACTGAATCATGCGCTCGAGCCAACCCACCGGCGTCACACAGCTGAGAAGCCAAGCCAACTCAGCATGCGCGCCGACCCGGGACTGCACAAACAGGGTTGCCCGTACGGGATCGATCCCGCAGGCCAGGAGCACGGCCGCCGTCTCCCGAACCTTGGCCCGGAGTTGAGTGGCCCGCACGTTCTCGGGAGTCGTCAGGGCGTGCAAATCGGCGATGCAGACGATCACCTCGTGATCTTCCTGCGCGGCGACCCAGAGGCTGATCGCACCGAGATAGTTGCCGAGGTGGAGCTGGCCGGTCGGCTGGATACCGGAGAAGACGCGCCGTTTGGCCACCACAGGCTGCCCAGGCATCACGCGTGGTTACCAGCCGTGAGCAGCAGGCTCCGCTGGCAGTAGCGGCAGCTCGTGGTACGAGGGACACTCCAGCGCCCCGTCACGTCGAGTGCCTGTTCGCGCCCGCAATCCGGGCAGGTCCCCCGACCCGCCAACGCCACCTGTTCGGCGGTGAGACGCCGGGCGAATGTGTACATGCCGTAAAGAAAAAACGACGGGACCAGCACGAAGTGCGCTATGGGGATCAGCACGCTCACCAGCGCCGCGCCCCACCAAGTACCGAGCCCCTTGAGCGCCCGCCGCACTCGCTGAGCGCGATCGTAGGAGACGACGCGCACGGTCGCGGCCGTCCGTCCGCTGTAACCGGTGACCTCCACCCGGCGTTCCTCCCCGATCACCGCTTACAGCCTTCGATCGAGGAACGCCTTGAGCGCGACGGCGCCATTGCGCGCAACGTCATGCGCGGCGTAGATGAACGTGACTCGCCCACGTCGAGCCGCGCTGAGAAGCGGTACCCAGGCGGCGCGATGCGCACGCAGCTCGGTGAAATACCGGTGCCGAAACTCCGGCCACTTCTTTGGGTCGTGGCTGAACCACTTTCGCAGATCTGCGCTCGGCGCGACGTCCTTGAGCCAGTTATCGAGCTTCAAACGCGTTTTCTTCACACCCCGGGGCCACAATCTCTCCACGAGAACACGCACGCCATCGTCGGTGGTGGCGGGATCATAGGCACGTTTGAGTCTGATCATATGATGCTCCTTTCAATCAAGTCGCCCACTCGGGCACTCCGCATTCCGGACACTGGATATTGATGAACACGAGCCACTCGAGAATGTCCTTCGCGCCTGGCAATTCGGGACCGCGTGCTGGCAGGTAGGCCGCAAAGATCTCGCGAAACCGGTCTGTGACGAACACGGCGGGCGCAGGCCGCCCTGCAGCGTCCGTCGCGCCTACGGCGCGATGAACGTGCCCCCCGTCGTCCAGCAACGTCGGAAATCCCTTCGGGCCACGCTGTGCAGCGATATGCGGCGAGGTCACAATGACAACCACTTGCGCCGCCTCCGCCGTGAGCTCTTCAGTGCGCGACAGGAGTTCCTGCACGAACGCGGTAACCGGGCTCTCGCCCATCACATCTGCGGCAAAGACGACCACCAGATTGCGACGCCCTCGATAGCTCTCCAAGAGAGCCGCAAAGCCATCCGGGAGCGTGAATACCGGAAAGGTCTCCCCGGGTTGAGCAAATGCCGACGTCATTCTTAACGAGCCCCTGCCGATGGCGTGAGGAGCATCGCCGGTGCCTGGGCTGTCGTGCTGACTCGGAGCCGGATCCACATCCCGGCTGCGCCGTGTCCGGGCACTCCACAGAAGATGAGGTACTCGCCAGCAGGCTGCGCCGCAAAGCGCATGACATCCGTGCTTTCCGGAGGAAGTCCTGTCGCCAGCTGGAGCGTGAAAGCGCGTGGGATCGCAGGGCCGACAGGCTGCGCTGGCAGCGGTGTCTGAGGAGCAATCACCTCAGCACTATGAGGCAGCATCCCGTCGTGGTTGCGGAACTCGATCTTTGTATCCCACCCGACGGGCACGACCAGCGTGAGCTCCCCGTCGCGGAAGCCATTGAAGTTCAAAGCGCCGTTCAGGCCCGTGAGTCCGGCGATCAACTGAAAACGAGCGGTCTTGGCAGCCCTATCAAAGCTCAGCCAGGTCGTATCCACACGCTGTTGCTCGGCGTTGCGTCGTTGCTGAGCGTGCGCGGGCACTGCAAGCGATCCGATGACCAATACCGTCACCACCAGCGTGAGCCAACGCAACTTCGTACCGGTAGCGAAGCTAGACATGGTCCCACATCCTTCCAAAGAGTTGATATCCCATCACACATTCGGGTCGTCTGATTCGGCTTCTCGCAACGTTGCCAACAGCGGATGCCCTCGCGCGACGATCATGATCGCGATCGCCGCGCCGATTAGGCTCCCGCCGAAGATCCTGACCCAGGCAAGGTGCCCAAGTCCCAGATGCGACAACAGGACCGTCACCATTACGAAGGCGAATTCGACAACCACGAACACGAACCCGAGCACTCCGATGAGACTCGGCTCTCGAGCCGCGCTGTGTACGGCGGCCACGATGACAACACCGTACGCGAGGTTGAGCACGTAATGGAGAACCGTGAACTGGGCGATGCCGCCCAATACCGTGAAGGTCCGGAACGGCTCTCCGGCCAGGGCGTCGACGACGGCAATCCAAATCCAGATGCTGGTCGCGATCACAAGGCCAAGCTTGATCCCTTCTCGCACGGCGTTGTGCTTCACCTCTGCCCTCCGATCGGATGCACCCGACGCTCGGCAAGAATCCGCTCGACGCCCGGGAATGCTCCGCGGGCGGCATCGGGGACGCGGCGCCAACCGTCGGTTCCCGGCCTACCGACCCAGTAATCGAACGGCTCGGCGCCGGGCCCGAGCGGCTTCCCCACAACGATCCGACCCACCATCCCCGCCGCCTCGTGCGGCATGCAGTAGTAGTCATAGACTCCGGGAATGGTGAGCTTGACGTCGAAGGTTGCGCCGGGCTTCACGAGGAAGCCCGAGTCCCACGGCGCGGCGCCATCTGGAATTCGGAGCGAGTGCCGATCGTTGTTCGGGTGGTAGGCCGTCGTCGTGTGCACGTTTTCGCGTGCAATCCAACGCACCGTCGTACCCGGCTGCACATAGAGCCCGATTGGATCGAACCAGACCCGAGAGCCGAGGGCGTCGCTCCGCATCTCGATCAATTCGGGATCCGCTGAGTAACGGAGCCGCGCCCCGAACAGGGGCGCGATCCCTAAGCCGGCGAGCACAAGCCCGCCGGCCTTCAAGAACTCACGACGCGAAGCACTCGTCATTTGGCGAGCTGGGCCGCGCGCTGAGCTGAGACGTACCACACGATGATGTGGTAGTGCGGTTCCGCTACACCCGGATGTCCCGCGTTGAAGACGATGTCCACGTGATCGACGGGCTCCCGAGCGATCTTCAGACCGCTGAAGGCCTTCTGGGCGTTGATGTCCTTGAGTGGGATCATGTAGATGGAACTCAACAAGCGGCCTTGGTGGTCATACGCGAGAAACGGCCCCGCGGGGAGCGTCGCGGGGTCAACGTATAGTGTGCCGAGTCCGGGGACGAAGTCGGGGAGCGCAACGAGCGTGCTGACCTTCTTGTACTTACCGCCCGGCGGTTCCTGAAGCGGCGCGGCGGACGAGTCGGGGTGCATCCTGGATGCGCTGGGGAGCGGCGATTCGCGCTGGGCCGCGGCCATATCGGGGATCGTGAATAGCATCCCGACGCCGAGCGCAGTGGCGAGGGTAGTAAGCGCGAGACGTTTCATGTGAATCTCCATGTGAAGGGGTCTGGTCTACTTGCGACGGAGAGTAGCCGATCTCGCGTGAAGAAAGCGTGAATAAGGGAGGAATCTTTACGTAGTTACCACGTCTTTCCTCGCGGCTATCTTTCGGATGTGTCCGCGCCCGTGATCGCCCACGCTTCTTCGATTCAGCAACGCCTCAAGCAACTCGAGGTGGCCAGTTCGGTAATGATCACCGAGGTTTCCCTCGAAGGGGTCCTTTCGCGCGTGGCCCAGGTCGCGGCGGAGGTGATCGGCGCGCAGTACGCGGCGATAGGAGTCCTCGGATCCGACGGCAAGGTACTCGAGCACTTCACGACCTACGGCATCGACGCCGAACGACGAGCCAGCATCGGCCCGCCCCCGCGTGGGCATGGCATCCTGGGCCTTGTCCTCCGCGACGCGAAGCCAATCCGGCTACCAGATCTGACGAAGCACCCCGACTCGTGCGGATTTCCGCCACATCATCCGTCGATGAGCTCGTTTCTTGGAGTTCCGATCTTCGGCCGTGGTGGTGTCTTCGGAAGCCTCTACCTGACCGAGAAAACCAGTGGCGAGGCGTTTACTGAGGAGGACGAGGACCTCGCGATCTTGCTCGCGGCCAAAACCGCTGCGGCGGTTGAGAACGCGCGTCATCATGAGGAGAGCGCACGGCTGTTAGCTGAGGTACAGCAGCTCCAGCGGACCCGCGAACGGTTCTTCGCAATGGTAAACCATGAGCTTCGCAACGCCCTGTCGGCCGTCTACGGATGGGCAGAGATGCTAGTGCGCAAAAAAGACCCCGCGACAGTTCCTCGCGCGGCGTTCGAGGTCCTTGAATCCGCTCAGTACGCGGTTGGCCTGATCAGCGACCTGCTCGACCTAAGCCGATTGGACGAGGATCGTCTCAAGCCCGTGATCCGGCGCGTCGAGCCCGTATCAATGGCCCGCCATGCGGTGGGGCGAGTAACACCCGCGGCCAACCTGAAGCAGGTCATCCTGCAGCTGACCCCCAGCCCCGGTCTGCCAAATTGCGAAACCGATGCCAGCCGGGTCGAGCAGATCCTCGTCAATTTGCTCAGCAACGCGATTAGACACGCGCCCGAGCGAAGTTCCGTGACGCTCAGCATCACGGCGCGTAACGCGCGTGTCGTATACCAGGTCGAGGACGAAGGGCCCGGCGTGCCACCCAGTGACCTGGAGCGGATCTTTGACATTTACGTGACGAAAGCGGGCGAAGAGACTCAAGGTCTAGGGCTCGGACTGCCCCTGTCCCGGCGACTCGCTCGGTTGCTCGGAGGAGAGCTCCACGCGGTGGCTCATCCGGGGAAGGGCGGCTGTTTCATTCTGGAGGTTCCCGCCAGCCAATCATGAAGGCAACTTCACATTGGTTTCTAATCGCTTTCATCGAACGTTCGCAGATTCTCCGATGATGAAGATTCTGCTGGTGGAAGACGACCGAAAGGTCGCCGGGTTCATCGAACAAGGGTTACGGGAGGAAGGCTATGTCGTAGACCTTGCTCGTGACGGGGACGAAGCCACGACGATGGCGCACGTCAACGACTACGATGTCATCCTGCTCGACGTTGTGCTCCCGAAGAAGAACGGCTTCCAGATTGCTGCTGAGCTCAGGCGGGAGGGCCGGAGCACTCCAATCCTGATGCTCACGTCGCGCGACGCAACCGAGGACGTAGTCCGCGGACTGGACGCCGGCGCCGATGACTACCTCCCCAAGCCGTTTCAGTTCGACGAGCTGGTGGCCCGCGTCCGGGCGCTTTATCGACGGGGCGGTGCGGAACGGCTCGAGGTGCTGCGTTATGGCCCGGTCGCCTTGGATCGTCTGCGTCACGTCGCAATGGCCAATGATCAGCGATTGGACCTCACGCCCAAGGAATTCCAGCTTCTCGAGTACTTTCTGCTCCATCCCGAGGAGGTCGTTCGCCGCACCACCCTACTCGAGAAGGTATGGGACATGCACTTCGACCCTGATAGCAACGTGGTCGATGTCCACGTCGGAAACCTGCGTCGAAAGCTGATCCACGCAGCCGGCGAGCCGTTGGTGGCAACGGTGCGCGGCGTGGGCTTCAGCCTCCGCCGCGGAACTATCGACGAAATCCTGCCGGCCTGAACGTCCGCGCCCCGTTCCGCTTCCTATTCTCGCGTGCCACGCAGGCCGGGCGACGTGGGTCCGAGTTGTGCGATGGCACGACGACCCTGAGACGAAAGTTCGTTGGCGGTGAGTCCCCGCGTGACCCGCTGGATCATCGCGAACCACGCACGAAGGTGTCTGAGGAAACCGTAGGCCAGCGCAGCCGTGACCGCCGTCATCCCCTGGCGGCGTCCGAGCCGGTCGAGATCGTGGCGGACTTCATCGAGCGTCTCTGTTCTGGCGCCAAGCAGGAGCGCATTAGCAGGCCGAAGGAGCGGCATGATGGCCGCTACTAGGGTTCGCTGGCAGCGATACTGCCAGTCGAATTGATCGTTGAGGTATCGAACTGCGCTCCACCCGCTCCAAAAGTCGGCGCTGGGCGATAGTACTGGAGCAAGCCCCCGCAACGTTTCGTTCATCCACCGACTGTGGATAGGGCGGAGCGTGGCGGCGACGGTTGGTGCTACGCGCAGTGAGGCCGGTCCAACCTCACGGACGGCAACGAGGAGTGCAACGGTCATGAGGATCATGTCCTTTCGTTGAAGGGTCGTGATCCAGAATAGCGAGGCCGCTTGAAGAACGTATGAATAACGCTAGAGAGATTCCTACCCTCTACATGAGATCCTGCCGGTCGCAGACAATCCCTGTAACACCCTCATCCGCACACTGAAGGTCATTTAGAACAGGCTTCAGGTCCTCTTCATTGTGGGGCCGCCATCGTTCGTGCGATACCTCGATGATGCGTCGAGCTCGCGCAAACCTGCGCGCCGATCACAAGGGAAGAGGGTGAACGTCATGCTTCTACGAATTGGCAATTCACAGGATGTCGCCGTGGGGCAGATGCGTGTCTTCGACGTCGCTGGAACCAGGGTGAACGTCACGAATGTGGACGGACATCTATATGCCTTCGATGACACGTGTACCCACCAAGCGTGCTCGCTGGCGATGGGCAAGTTGAAAGGCACGACGGTGACGTGCGCCTGTCACCGCAGCCAGTTTGACGTGACTTCAGGCGCGGTCCTACGCGGACCAGCCGCGCGGCCCGTGCGTTCTCGATCAGTGCAAGTGGAGGACGACGCGCTGCTCGTCGAGTCGTAAGTCAACGTCTAACTGGAGAACGTATGGGATTCCTCTCAGAGCTCCACCGGTTCAGCGATTGGGCGCTTCTGATCCTCCGCATCGGCGCGGGCAGCGTCTTCCTGGTTCACGGACTCCAGAAGCGAGGCATGTGGTCGGTGCAGCCATCGGAGCAGATGCCGGCACGCATGGTCAACGTTCTGCGGGCCCTCTCCATCGCCGAGCCGCTGGGTGCGCTGTCCGTATTGGGTGGGTTACTCACTCAGCTCGGGGCCGCCGGATTCATCATCGTCATGGTGAGTGCGATCCGTTTGAAGACTGCGCAGATGCACAAGGGGTTCAGCGACGACGGCGGATGGGAGATCGACTTCGTACTGCTCACCGTCGCGATCGCCCTACTCATTTTGGGCGCTGGTCGATTCTCGTTGGATCGGCTGTTGCTGCAGCTCTAAGGCGGGGGCGTGGCACAAGTTCGCGCCAATAGCGCCCACGTTGGTGCCTGTAAAACCGACCAGCTAGTACGCCGAGCCCCGCTCCAGCACTCGTAGTCCCTCCTCGACATCACTGGCAGAATGCCGTCTTCGTGAGCGTGAGGTCTGAATAGCGCCCGCGCGGATCTGTGAAGGCGGCTTCAGACCTTCTTCCCACTAGACTCATGGGGCCAGTGGTACACTAGCGCCCATGATGACATGGCCGACGCGATGGGCGATGTGTGTAATGGCGGCATGGTGTATGGCGCCCATGGCCCTCTGCGGCCAGACGTCCGAAACCCCACAAATCGCCGATACCACAAAGCCCTACACGCTGCGCCCTATCACCGTTTCTGTCACGCGCGCCGAACTTCCGCTCACCAAAATCCCTCTCTCGATTCAAAGCGTCGATCGTCAGCAGATCAGCCGCGCGCGGCCGACGTGGGGGCTCGACGAAGCGCTCGTCACCGTGCCGGGCGTGTTCGTAGCCAATCGCTACAATTTTTCCCAGGACCAGCGCATCTCGATTCGAGGCTTCGGCGCCCGCTCGGCATTCGCCGTGCGCGGCATCAAGATCCTGGTCGACGGCATACCGCAGACGCTCCCCGACGGACAGGGCCAACTCACGAATCTCGAGCTGGGCGAGGTCGACCGGATTGAGGTGCTGCGGGGATCAGCGTCGGCGCTGTTCGGCAACGCGTCGGGCGGCGTCATCAGCATCTGGACGCGGCCGCCCGCGATCGAGAGCGTGCACGAAGAAGCGCGCTTCGTCGGCGGCCGCTTTGGTGAGCGATCCGGCCGGACGTGGAACAAGTGGCAGTCCACCACGGCGATGCGTATCGGCGGTGGCAGTGCACAGCTGACCGTCTCGCGCCTCGACTACGAAGGAGAGCGCGACCACAGCGCCGCCGATCAACGCGTGCTCAACGCGCGGCTGCGGCTGCCCATCGCCGAGGGCTGGTCACTGATGCTGGTCACGGACGTGGGTGACAATCCCCGCGCCGACAATCCGGGTTCCTTGACGCTGGCCGAGCTACAGGCCAACCGCGATACCGTCCCGGTCTTGAACAAGAACCGCAACGCCGGTAAGGCCGTCACCCAGATCCAAAGCGGCGCGATCGTGCGCCGCACGATGACGAACGGCGGCGAAGCGACCGTCACGGTCTTCGGCCTGACGCGCGACCTCAAGAACCCGATCACGACCACTTACATCGACCTGGACCGCGTCGACTACGGCGCTCGCGCCAGCGTCACCTATCCGCTGCCGCTGGGGTCGCTGGTCCACCGACTCACGGCCGGATTCGATTTCCAGCGGCAACGCGACGATCGCAAGAACTTCAACTATCTCAACACGCCGGGTGACTCTGCGACCCGCGACACCGTACGCTCGCTCGATCAGCTGGAGCACGTAACGGAGTTCGGCTCCTTCGTGCAGAGCGCGCTCGAACTGTCGCCGCAAACGACGATTATGGCGGGGCTACGCTACGACTGGGTGAAGTTCGCCGTCCGCGACCACCTCATCACGGGAACGAATCCCGACGATTCGGGCGAACGGCTGATGCGCGCGTTGTCCGGCTCGCTGGGGATCGCCGTGAATCCCTCGAGAAGCGTGACCGTGTACGGCAACGTCGGCTCCTCCTTCGAAACGCCCACCACCACGGAGCTCGCGAACTCCCCATCGGGAGCGGGCGGGTTCAACACCGGTCTCAAGCCGCAGCACGCTTGGAACTTCGAGGTCGGCGCGCGCGGATCACTCGATGGCCGGCTCGCCTATAGCGTAGGGCTGTTTCAGGCCGAGGTGCGTGACGCGCTGATTCCCTATGAGATCGCGGCACCGAGGTTCTTCTATCGGAACGCCGGAAGCACGCGCCATCGGGGTGTAGAGCTGAGCGGCGATCTGTCGGTCGTGTCCGGACTGAGCCTGGGCGCCGTGTGGACCTACTCGGACTACCGGTTCCAGGAGTACTCGTTCACCGACACGGCCGGCACCCATGTGCTGGATGGGCGCGCCCTCACTGGCATCCCGGACAACTGGCTGCACCTCATGGTCCGCGCGCAGCCGGCTGCGTTGGCGGGCGCCTGGGCCGAGGTGCAGCAGACCTATTCGTCGGGATACCTGGTGAGCGACATCTCGAACACGCGCACGTCGCTGTGGTGGTCGACGAACGTACGCGCAGGTTGGGACGGCAAAGCATTCGGCATGCGTCTCGCGCCCTTCATCGGCATCAACAATGCGTTCAATCATCTGTACGTCAGCTCGGTTGTCATCAATGCGGCGCGAGGTCGTTTTTACGAGCCCGCTCCCGGCCGCAATGTCTATCTGGGGCTTTCCGTCGGAGCTGGTCGGTAGGTCGCACCTTTCATGGAGGTAGTTATGAGGCAGTGGACAAGATGGAGAATGGCCGTCGCGATCGGCGTCATGTGCTCGGTGTACGCGCCCCACTTCGCGGCCGCGCAAGGATCGGGTTCCCCCGCGAACAGCGAGCCCGCCGCATCACCCCTAACTCACGTGACGCCGGCCATGCTGCAACAGGCGCCGCAGAGCGGAGACTGGTTGATTTATGGGCACAACTACTGGAACAACCGCTATTCCCCACTGAACCAGATCAACACAACCAACGTCCGCAATCTGGTGCCGCGCATGGTCTTCCAGACCGGCACGGAGCGGCTCGGCAGTCTCGAGACGACGCCGATCGTGGTGAACGGCATCATGTACATCAGCATCATGTACATCACGTCGCCAGGGACGCCCAACAACGTGGTTGTCGCGGTCGATCTACGGACGCAGAAGACGCTGTGGCGCTACGAACATAAGAACGCCTCCGTAAGCACCGCGTGCTGCGGGCCCAACAACCGCGGCGTCGCAGTGTCCGGCGGCAATGTGTATGTCGCGACGCTGGACGCAGAGCTCGTTGCGCTCGACCAGGCGACCGGCAAGGAAAAGTGGGTGGTCACCGTCGGCGATCCGGCCGAAGGATACACGGAAACGATGGCGCCCCTCGTCATCGACGACAAGGTGATCATCGGCTCGTCCGGCGCCGAGTACGGCATCCGCGGTTTCGTGAAGGCGTACAATACCGACACCGGCGCCTTGATGTGGACCTTTTACACCATTCCGGCACCCAACGCGCGAGCGGATGAGGGCGGCATCAACGGCTGGTTCGGTCGGTGGTCACGCACCACGCCGGAAGGGACCAACCTGAACCGCGACATCGCCAGGGAGAAAGCTGACTCCGCGAAGTACGCCGATGCGTGGATGCATGGCGGCGGCTCGATGTGGATGACCCCGGCGTATGATCCCGACACCAAGACGATGTACATCGGCATCGGCAATCCGTCGCCCGACCTCGACGGCTCGGTTCGCCCGGGTGACAACCTCTGGACCGAGTCGATTGTCGCCCTCGATGCGACGACGGGCAAATTCAAATGGGGTTACCAGACTGTGCCGCACGACGTATGGGACCTCGACGCGACCAGTCCGCCGGTGATCGCGATGGTCGGCGGCCGCAAGGCGGTCATCCATGCTGGGAAGACCGGATGGGTGTACGTGCTCGATGCCGCAACCGGCAAGCTGATCCGCCGCTCGGATGCATTCGTCCCGCAGGAAAACATGTTCGCGCAGCCGACCCCAGAAGGAACGCGGATGCTGCCCGGCGCGAACGGCGGCCAGGAATGGTCTCCCGTCGCCGTGAACCCCGAGCTGCAGTACGCCTACAGCGTCGCGCTGCATCAGCCGATGCACTACAAGACGCACTACGCGCCCTACGAGCGCGGCCGTCTGTGGCTGGGGAGCGCATTCGTCGCCATTCCGGGCGAGGCGCAGTGGGGTTACGTGTCGGCTATCAACCTGCAGACCGGCAAGATCGCCTGGCAGGTCAA
>WNGI01000024.1_pt1 | contig 85828 bp, 92 predicted proteins | sample 5400621 | NCBI WGS metagenome assembly WNGI01 (sample SAMN13153374, study PRJNA577476) | soil metagenome | isolation source: 20 cm soil or saprolite under Garry oak tree replicate 1 | place: USA:California | collected 2016-06-15 | reverse complement strand
TTCGACCTCGGCCGCGTAGGCCGCTACAAGGTCGACAAGCGGCTCGGCCGCGACGAGGAAGACATCCTCGAGCGCGTCCGCCAGCGCGAGCTGCGCATCCTCGAGAAGGGCGACTTCATCGCCTTCCTGCGCAAGCTGATCGAGCTCAACAACTCTCCGCGCGAGAAGCAGATCCCCGATGACATCGACCACCTCGGCAACCGCCGGGTGCGTGCGGTCGGCGAGCTGCTGCAGAACCAGTTCCGGATGGGTCTGATCCGGATGGAGCGAATCATCAAGGAGCGCATGACGATCAGCGATCCGCACACGGTCACGTCGGCATCGCTCATCAACGCTCGTCCGGTGGTCGCCGCGATCAAGGAGTTCTTCGGCTCGAGCCAGCTGTCGCAGTTCATGGACCAGCACAACCCGCTGTCCGAGCTGACCCACAAGCGGCGCCTGTCGGCGCTGGGCCCCGGCGGACTGTCGCGCGAGCGCGCCGGCTTCGACGTCCGCGACGTGCACCACAGCCACTACGGCCGGATCTGCCCGATCGAGACGCCGGAAGGTCCGAACATCGGCCTGATCGGCAACCTCGCGACGTACGCCAAGGTCAACGAGTTCGGATTCATCGAGACCCCGTTCCGACGCGTGTACAACCGCGTCGCGCTGAACGAGGACGTCGCGCCGAAGCTCGAAGGCCGAAGCCTGCGGCGCGCCGCGGTCGATGCGAAGGGCAACGAGGTCATGGCGGCCCATGAGGTGCTGGACGCGAAGTCGGTTCAGAAGCTGATCAAGGCGCACGTCGCCTCGGTCGACATCGTGCCGTGGGTCTCGACCGAGGTCGAGTACCTGTCCGCCGACGAGGAGGACATGTTCGGCATCGCGCAGGCCAACGCGGCGCTCACCCCGGAAAGCACATTTGTAGACGCGCGCGTGCCGGCTCGGGCGCGCGGCGACTTCAAGATCGAGGAGATCCACAACATCCAGTACATGGACGTTTCGCCGAAGCAGATCGTCTCGGTGGCGACGGCCATGATTCCGTTCCTCGAGCACGACGACGCCGGCCGCGCCCTGATGGGCGCCAACATGCAGCGGCAGGCGGTGCCGCTGCTGGTCACCGACGCGCCGCTGGTCGGGACCGGCGTCGAGTACTACGCGGCCAAGGACTCGGGCGAGATGATCGTCGCCGACGTCGCCGGCACGGTGATCGACATCGCCCAGCCGAAGGAGCTCAAGGCGGTCCACGCGACGCCCGTCTTCGAGATCGTCGTCAAGCCGGACGGCGGCGGAGCCGACCGCCACTACCCGCTGCAGAAGTTCGCGCGCTCCAACCAGGGAACATGCCTGAACCACCGCGCGGTGGTCAAGCCGGGACAGCACGTCGAGCAGGGCGACATCCTGGCTGACGGTCCCGCAATTGACCAGGGCGAGATGGCCCTCGGCCGCAACGTGCTGGTCGCCTTCATGCCGTGGGAGGGCTACAACTTCGAGGACGCGATCCTGCTCTCGGAGCGGGTCGTGAAAGAAGACATGTACACCTCGATCCACATCGAGGAGTACGAGTCCGAGGCTCGCGAGACGAAGCTCGGCCCCGAGGAGATCACCCGCGACATCCCCAACGTCGCAGACGACGCGCTGCGCAACCTCGACGAGCGCGGCATCGTCTACATCGGCGCCGAAGTCCAGCAGGGCGACATCCTGGTGGGCAAGATCACGCCGAAAGGCGAGACCGAGCTGTCGGCGGAAGAGCGCCTGCTGCGCGCGATCTTCGGCGAGAAGGCGCGCGAGGTGCGCGACTCGAGCCTGCGCGTGCCGCACGGCGAGCGCGGCATCGTGGTCGACGTCAAGGTCTTCTCGCGCGACAACAAGGACGAGCTCGGCCCTGGCATCAACGAGATGGTCCGGGTCTACATCGCCCAGAAGCGCAAGATCTCGGCCGGCGACAAGATGGCCGGCCGCCACGGCAACAAGGGCGTCGTCGCCCGGATCATGCCGATGGAGGACATGCCGTACATGCCGGACGGCACCCCGGTCGACATCGTGCTCAACCCGCTCGGCGTGCCGAGCCGCATGAACCTTGGCCAGGTGCTCGAGACGCACCTCGGCTGGGTCGCCAGCACTCTCGGCATCAAGATCGCGACCCCGGTCTTCGACGGCGCCCCGATGGCGACCATCGTCAAGGAGCTGGAGAAGGCGGGCCTGCCGCTGGACGGCAAGGTTCGGCTGCGCGACGGCCGCACGGGTGACGAGTTCGACGAGCCCGTGACCGTCGGCCAGATCTACATGCTCAAGCTCGCCCACCTGGTCGAGGACAAGATCCACGCCCGCTCCACGGGGCCGTACAGCCTGGTGACCCAGCAGCCGCTGGGAGGCAAGGCGCAATTCGGCGGCCAGCGCTTCGGCGAGATGGAGGTGTGGGCGCTCGAGGCGTACGGCGCCGCGCACGTCCTGCAGGAGATCCTGACCGTCAAGTCGGACGACATCGTCGGCCGCGTCAAGGCCTACGAGGCGATCGTCAAGGGCGACAACACGCTCGAGGCCGGCATCCCGGAGTCGTTCCGCGTGCTGGTCAAGGAGCTGGAGGGCCTCGCGCTCGGGGTCGAGATCCTGAGCGAAGACGAGCGTCAGATCGTCCTCTCGGAAGAGGACATTCCCGAGATCCCGCTGGACCTCGGCATCAGCCTCGAGCGCGAAGAGCTCGGGGAGGATTCCGCCGAATGAGGCGGAATCCGGGATTCAGACAAGACGGAGTCCTCGCGAAATCGAAGATTTCGCGAGGGTGCGCCGAATAGATACATACATAGATAAGGAAGAAGAGGAAAAAGGTTGCTGAAGCTAGAAAACTTTGACGCGCTGAAGTTGTCGCTGGCGTCGCCCGACACGATCATGTCCTGGTCGCACGGCGAGGTCACGAAGCCAGAGACGATCAACTACCGAACGCTCCGCCCGGAGCGCGACGGTCTTTTCTGCGAGCGCATCTTCGGTCCCACCCGGGACTGGGAATGCCACTGCGGAAAGTACAAGCGCTACCGCTACAAGGGCATCATCTGCGACAAGTGCGGCGTCGAGGTGACGCGGTCCAAGGTGCGCCGCGAGCGCATGGGCCACATCAAGCTGGCGTCGCCCGTGAGCCACGTCTGGTACTTCAAGGGCATCCCGAGCCGGATGGGCTTGCTGCTCGATATGTCTCCGCGCAACCTGGAGAAGATCCTCTACTTCGCGAACTACATCGTCACCGACGTCCACGAGGAAGTGCGGCAGGACATGCTCGCCGTCCTCAACATCGACAAGGACGACCGCGCAGTCCGCCTTCGCGCCGACATCGACGCCAAGGCGCGCGAGCTGCGCCAGGAGCATGAGGCGAAGTCCAAGAAGCTGAAGGGTGACGTCGAGACCGAGGTCGCGAAGCTCGAGGAAGACCTCCAGGAGGCCGTCGACGAGCTGACGACCCAGGGCAAGAAGGCCACCGAGCACATCAAGGCCGGGATCGGCACCAAGTCACGGCGCCAGATGACCGTCGGCCAGAACGGCGACGAGGAGATCGTCATCGAGAAGGGCGACCTGATGTCGCGCGAGATGTCGCGGGGCGTGCTGTCGAAGGTCCAGGAAAAGATCGAGAAGCTCGAGGCCAACACCAAGGCCGCGCAGAAGCGCGCCAAGGAGCGGCTCGACGCGGACAAGAAGGCGCTCGAAGCGCAGATCGAGGCCGCGACAAAGACGGAGCGCGAGGGCATCCAGGGCCAGCTCGAGCAGCTGGAGCAGGAGATCGAGGCGACGCGCACCGACCTCGAGGCCCTGCACGCCAAGCAGATCCTCACGGACACCCAGTTCCGCGACTACCAGGAGCGGTTCGGCCGCGCGTTCCGCGCGGGCATCGGCGCGGAGGCCGTGCGCGACCTCCTGTCACGCATCGACCTGCAGTCCGAGATGTACCGCCTCCGCGAGGAGTCGAAGTCGTCGAGCGGCCAGCGCAAGCAAAAGGCAATCAAGCGCCTGAAGGTCGTCGAGGACTTCCGCAAGTCGAACGCCAGCCCGACGTGGATGGTGCTCGAGGTGCTGCCGGTCATCCCGCCCGAGCTTCGCCCGATGGTTCAGCTCGACGGCGGCCGTTTCGCGACCTCTGACCTGAACGACCTGTACCGCCGGGTGATCAACCGCAACAACCGCCTGAAGAGGCTCCTCGAGCTCGGCGCGCCCGAGATCATCGTGCGCAACGAGAAGCGGATGCTCCAGGAGGCGGTCGACGCGCTCATCGACAACGGCCGGCGCGGCCGGGCCATCACCGGCACCGGCAACCGCAAGCTGAAGTCGCTGAGCGACATGCTCAAGGGCAAGCAGGGCCGGTTCCGCCAGAACCTGCTCGGCAAGCGCGTGGACTACTCGGGCCGCTCCGTGATCGTGGTCGGCCCCGAGCTGAAGCTCCACGAGTGCGGGCTGCCCAAGAAGATGGCGCTCGAGCTGTTCAAGCCGTTTGTCATGCGCGAGCTCGTGAACAAGGGCTACACGACCAACATCAAGTCGGCCAAGCGAATGGTCGAGCGCAGCCGGACCGAGGTCTGGGACGTCCTGGACGAGGTCATCCGCGACCACCCGGTGCTGCTCAACCGCGCGCCGACGCTGCACCGCCTGGGCATCCAGGCCTTCATGCCGGTGCTGGTGGAAGGTTCGGCGATTCAGATCCATCCGTTGGTCTGCGCCGCCTTCAACGCCGACTTCGACGGCGACCAGATGGCCGTGCACGTGCCGCTGTTCAGCGGAGCCATCGCCGAGGCGAAGAACCTCATGATGTCCTCGCAGAACATCCTGTCCGCGGCGGACGGCCATCCAGTGGTCGCGCCGACCCAGGACGTCGTGCTGGGCTGCTACTGGCTGACGGCGACGCGCGGCGACCAGCCGTCCGACACATCCAAGCTGCGGATCTTCAGCTCCCAGAACGAGGTGCTGCTCGCCCTCGAGAGCAAGGTCGTGAAGCTGCAGGAGTGGATCCGCGTACGCGTCGTAACCGAGATCATCGTCACGACTCCGGGCCGCGTTGTCTTCAACCAGCCCCTGCCGGTCGGCCGCAAGCCGATGGACGAGGAGCTCATGCAGCCACTGCCGTTCCAGAACGCCCATTTCGACCGCAAGCTGCTGCGAGGTCTGGTGGCCGAGCTGTATCGCCTGTACGGCAGCGATGTCACCGCGATCGTCGTCAACGACATCAAGCGCCTGGGCTTCAAGTACGCGACCCAGGCCGGAATCACGGTGTCCGCGATGGACATCCCGCACCCCGACACGAAGTGGCAGACGATCCGCAACACAGAGAAGGAAGTGGCGGACGTCGAGCGAATGTACCGCCGCGGCGTGATGACCGAGGACGAGCGTTACCGCAAGGTGATCGAGCTCTGGCAGCGCGCCTACGAAGACGTGGGCAACCAGACCGAGCTCGCTTTCGACAAGTTCAGCCCGATCTGGATGATGATGGGCTCGGGCGCCCGCGGCAACATCCAGCAGATCCGCCAGCTGGCGGGAATGCGTGGGCTGATGGCGGACCCGACGGGCCGCATCATCGACCTGCCGATCATGGCCAACTTCACCGAGGGCCTGACCGTGCTCGAGTACTTCATCTCGACGCACGGCACGCGCAAGGGCCTGGCCGACACCGCGCTGCGGACGGCCGACTCGGGTTACCTGACACGGCGTCTCGTCGACGTCGCGCAGGACGTCATCGTGCGCGTGGAGGACTGCGGGACCACGAACGGGATCTGGGTCCGCGACATCAGCCCGGAGCGCGCCAAGATCGATCCGATCTTCGAGAAGATCGCCGGCCGTGTGGCGGCCGAGGACATCTCAATCAAGGACAAGGTCCTGGTACCTGCCGGCCAGTCGATCAGCGACGAGGCCGCGCGGGCGATCATCGCCGCGGGCGTGCCCGTGAAGATGCGGTCGGTCCTCGTGTGCGAGGCTCGCGAGGGCGTCTGCCGCACGTGCTACGGGCGCAACCTGGCAACCGGCAAGATCGTCGAGATCGGCGAGGCGGTCGGAGTCATCGCCGCCCAGTCGATCGGCGAACCGGGCACCCAGCTGACCATGCGTACGTTCCACACCGGCGGCGTGGCCGGCATCGACATCACCCAGGGTCTGCCCCGCGTGGAGGAGCTGTTCGAGGCTCGCATCCCCAAGGGCAAGGCCATCATCTCCGAGATCGACGGCGAGCTCGAGATCATCCGCCAGGAAGGGTCGCGCAAGGTGCGCGTCATCTCCAAGGAGGAGTTCGAGGTCTCGTACCCGGTCGGAGCCAAGATGGAGGCGCTGGTGAAGACCGGCGACGACGTGATGGAGGGCCAGGAGCTGGCCCGTGACTCCAAGAACGACGGCATCCGCACACGCCACGCGGGCAAGGTGGTTGTCTCGCCTAAGGAGATCTCGGTCAAGACGGTGGACGAGGAGGTGCGCGAGTACGCGATTCCGCACCAGGTCCGCATTCGGCCCGAGCTGGACAGGCGTGACGGCCAGAAGGTGCTGATCAAGGCCGGCCAGCAGATCACCGAGGGTTCGATCTCACCCCAGGAGCTGCTCCACATCCTGGGCAAGGAGGCGGTCCAGACGTTCCTCGTCGACGAGGTCCAGAAGGTCTACCGCAGCCAGGGTGTCGACATCAACGACAAGCACATCGAGGTCATCGTCCGGCAGATGATGCGGAAGGTCCGCATCGACTCCGCGGGCGACACCGGCTTGCTGCCCGGCGAGATCGTCTCGCAGTGGGAGTACGAGGAGGCCAACGCCCGTGCGCTGGCGGAGGGCGGCGAGCCAGCCACCGCGCAGACGGTGCTGCTGGGCCTGATCAAGGCCGCTCTCAACACGACCTCGTGGCTCTCAGCGGCCTCCTTCCAGGAGACCACCAGGGTCCTTACCGAAGCCGCGATCTCCGGCAAGGTGGATCGCCTCCGGGGTCTGAAAGAGAACGTGATCATCGGCAAGCTGATCCCGGCAGGGACAGGGCTCGACTACTACAAGAAGCAGCGGGAGCAGGCGGCTCGAATCCTCGAGGAGGAGCCAATTGACCTGGAGACGCTGTCTGTCTAGATAGTAATGAGAGGGAACCTGCCGGTTCCCTCTCATCGCGGCGTCGGCAAAGCCGACCCGGCCTGGCGGCCGGGCAAGCGCCGCTGCTCACCTTCCCGCTGTTTTTATCCAGATAGATTTGCGGCCCGGATTGGGTTAGAGTCAGCGTTACGTGCACAAGGGGGCGCCCGCCAGGGTTGCCTCCTTTTGTATGTCCGGGGTTCCCAGAGTTGCTGTTTAAGATGAGGGCGTGATCCTAAGCCCAAGAATTTGGCGCGCCGTCGGATTGGTGATCGTCGGCGCGACAGTCGCCGCAGCATGCCAGAACGGCGTCACGGTGGGGCCCAAGCTCGCGAAAGACCAGGTGCTCCGCGTGCAGCTCGAGGATGAACCCGCGTCGCTCGATCCCGGCCAGACGCAGTACACCTACGAGTCGGCTGTATTACGAACGGTGGCCGAGCCGCTGCTCAAGCCAAAGCCCGACCTGAGCGGCGTCGAGCCGGCTGCGGCGCAGAGCTACCAGGCGAACAGCTCGGGCACCGCGTACGTGTTCCACCTCCGGACCGCGGCCAAGTACTGGGACGGGACCGCTGTCAAGGCGCAGGATTTTGTCTACGCGTGGCAGCGCTTGATCGACCCGCGGCTGGCGGCGCCGAACGAAACCATCTTCGCCGGCGCGGTGCTCAACGGAGAGAAGGTCTCGCTGATGGACCCGCAGCGTGACAAGTCCAGCATTGACTCCGCGCTCAACACACTCGGCCTGAAGGCGATCGACGATTTCACCTTCCAGGTCCAGCTTGCTCATCCCGACCCCGCCTTCCTCTGGCTCGCCGCGATGCCCGCTGCGGCGCCGATCCGCAAGGACGTCGTCGCCAAGGGCGGCGACAAGTGGGCGACGGCCCCGGAGACGTTGGTGACCAACGGCCCGTACCGCGTGACCGAGATGGTGAAGAACGATCACATCCGCGTCGAGCGCAATCCGAGCTACTGGGGTCCGAAGCCGTCCTTGATCAGGATCGATTTCATGATCGTCAACGACGGCGCGGCGGCCCTCGCCAAGTACAGGAACGGCGAGCTCGAGGAGGTCGCGGTGCAGCCCGCGCAGGCAGCCTCGGTAAATGGCGACTCGACCCTCAATCGCCAGCTGATCAAGACGCCGAACCTGACCGTTTTCTGGATCGTCTTCCGCGTCAACTCTCCGCCGCTGAACAATGTGAGGGTCCGCCAGGCCCTCTCGCAGGCCATCGACCGCGGTGCGTTTGCGTCGCAGGTCTTCCAGGGTGAGGCCACGCCCGCCCAGACCTTCATCCCCCAAGGGATGCACGGCTACTCGCCCGGCCTGACCGGCCAGAAGTTCGACGTCGCCCAGGCGCGTGCGTCGCTGGCGGCGTCCGGGTTGTCGGCGAAGCAAGTGTCGTTGACCTACGCCTACGACCAGTCATCGGACTTCGCGAAGGCGACGGCGAAATTCGTGCATGACCAGCTGAAGGCCAACCTCGGCATCGAGCTCAACCTTCAGGCGCTCGACCCCAACACGCTGTCTTCCCGCGTCGAGGCGGGCCAGTTCCAGATCACCGGCCCCAGGGGATGGACCGCGGATTACCCTGACCCGGCCGATTGGTACGACCTCTTCCTGACCACGAGCTCGAACAACGTCGCCTTCTGGCAGAGCCAGCAGTACGACAACTTCGTCAGCGTGGCGCGGACCGACACGCAGCCTGCCCGCCGTGACCAGGAATACCTGCAGGCTCAAACGATGCTGGTCAGCGAAGCGCCGGTCGTTTTCCTCGCCCAGACGGTGAGCTGGTACCTCGTCCAGCCCTACGTGCGAGGGTTGGTCGTCTCCCCGGTGGACGAATGGCCTGGGGCCACCACACCCTCGGACCTGTCGATCGCCCCACACTGACGAACTCTCCAAACAGGCGTTCGCCGGATTCCCGTGCACAAAACTTGACACTTGTGAGTCGCGCACAACAGAATTCGGATTGGCCGAAGAGGCTGTGTGAGTAAGACCTGCCGCCGGCGCACTCTCGCCCCGCCCTGCGGGAAGAAGGCTGCAGGAACTGTCTGAGAGGTAAGACGCGTATGCATCTACGAGTAAGCATCCGGGCGGTGACGCTCGCGGCCACGGGGCTCTTTGTGGTGAGCGCCTGCGGTGGCAGCACCCCGGTCAACCAGAACCTGGCCGCCCCGGACAAGCAGATCATCAACATGAACGACGGCACAGAGCCGAACAGCTACGACCCGACGCAGCAGACCTACACGTACGAAGCTGCGGTCGGCCGCAACGTCTTCCAGACTCTCCTCGCCTCGAACGCGCAAGGCACCGACGTGGTTCCCGCCGGGGCGCAGAGCTACTCGGTTTCCTCCGACGGACTGACCTACACCTTCAAGCTTCGCTCCGGCGCCAAGTGGAGCGATGGCAAGGCCGTAGCCGCAGCCGACTGGGTATACGGGTACAAGCACCTGCTGAACCCCGCCCTGGCCGCCGGTTACGTCGACCCGTTCTTCGACACCACGATCAAGGGCGCTGATGGATACTCGGGCGTCGACGTTTCCAGCGCGAGCGCGATCGACACGTTCCTCTCGGGCCTTGGCCTTGCGGCTCCGGACCCGAACACGTTCGTGATCACGCTCCAGCACCCGGCGGCCTTCTTCAAGTGGGTCGTGACCCTGTGGGTCGCTTCACCCATCCGCCAGGACGTCGTCGAGCAGGCTGCGGGCGGGACGTTCGCCTCCAGTGACACGACCAAGCCTGAGGCTTGGGCGCAGAAGGCCGCGACGATCATCGGCAACGGGCCGTTCAAGATCTCCGAGATCGTTTCCAAGGACCACGTCACCCTCGTCCCGAACCCGAGCTACTGGGGCGGGGCGCCGCACTTCCAGAAGGTCGTCCTGTGGTTCATCGAGGACGCGAACACCGCGTACGCGAAATACCAGACAGGCGACCTCGACGCGATCACCGTGCCTCTGGCCAACGTGGACGTCGTGCGCAACGACCCCAAGCTGAAGAACGAGGCGAAGGTCTACCCGAAGCTCACCACCTTCTGGATGACCTTCAACGCCCAGAGGACCCCGCTTGACAAGCCAGACGTCCGCATGGCGTTCGCCAAGTCGATCGACCGCGACAAGCTGAACAAGCAGGTCCAGCACGACATTCAGCAGTCGATCCTGAGCTTCATCCCGAAGGGCATGGCCGGCTACGACACGTCAGACAAGGCGCAGAGCTTCGACGCAGCCGCCGCCAAGGCGTTGCTGCAGAAGGCAGGCGTCACCGCCGACCAGCTCAACAAGTTCAAGCTTTTGACCCGCAACACGACCCGCAACAAGACCTTGAACCAGTTCATCGTCGACCAGTGGAACAACAACCTCGGCCTGAACATCCAGCTCGAGGTCATCGACAGCAAGACAGTGACCAGCCGCATCCGCAAGGGAGACTTCGACATCTACGGACCCGACGGATGGGGCGCCGACTACCCGGACCAGCAAGACTGGTTCGACATCTTCTTCAAGAACTCGTGCCACAGCCTCAACTGGGGCTGCGTCGACCTTCCGGGTTACGACGACCTGGTCAAGAAGGCCGACTCCGAGCTCGACCAGAACCAGCGCAACAAGGACTACGCGACAGCTCAGAAGCAGCTGATCGACCAGGCCGCCGTTGCGTTCATCTTCCAGGACTACGAGTACAACCTCATCAAGCCGTACCTCGGTGGGCTTACGATCACAGCTAGTGACGACCAGAGCCTACCCGGCGACTTGTTCTGGCACGACGCGTACGTCACACAGCACTAGGAAAGTGACTTGGCAGTAGTCGCAGGGCGCCCCAAGCGGGGCGCCCTGCTCCCCAAGCGAGTGTCGGCTGTTACCGACAGCCGCCTGGGGAGCCTCGGGCTCTACGTCGTCCGGCGAATCCTCTGGATGATCCCCGTCGTGTTCTTCGTCATCGTCATCACCTTCATCCTCATGCACAGCGCCGCCGGCAGCCCGTGGGACAAGGCGGGCGGGCGCCAGCTGTCACAGGTCGTCGTCGACAACCTGAACAAGAAATACGGCCTCGACAAACCGGTCATCGAGCAGTTCTTCCTTTATCTGTGGAACGTGCTCCACTTCGATTTCGGGCTCTCCTACCAGTACCAGGGCAAGAGCGTCGTGACGCTCATCTCGGAAGGCTGGCCGTACACGGCGACGATCGGCACGCTCGCGTTCTTGCTCATCGTCCCGGTCGGGGTGGGCCTGGGGGTCCTTGCCGCCCTGCGCCAGAACACCAGGACCGACTACGCGACGATGGGTTTCGCCACCCTGGCGGCTTCGTTCCCCAACTTCGTGATCGGCGCCCTGATGGTGGTTCTGTTCTCGGTGCTCACCTATAAGTGGACGGGCGGCAACTTCTTCCTGCCCGCCGGAGGGTGGGGCGTCGACGACCACCTGATCATGCCTGTCATAACGCTCTCCCTGTTGCCGATCGCCTACACCGCGCGCTTGACGCGAGCGAGCACGCTGGAGACGATCCGCCAGGACTACATACGCACCGCCTGGGCCAAGGGCCTGCCGGAACGCCTGGTCGTGGTGCGCCATGTCCTCAAGAACTCGCTGATACCGGTCGTCACGACCCTGGGACCCACGTTCGCCTTCCTGGTCACGGGCTCGGTCATCGTCGAGACGGTGTTCAGCATCCCGGGGATCGGCCGCGCCTTCGTGGTCGCCGTCACGTCGCGCGACTACCCGATGATCCTGGGCACCACCGTCTTGTTCTCGATCGTGATCGCGACCGCCAACCTGATCGTCGACGTCGCCTACGTCTTCATCGATCCCCGGGTCAGGCTCAGCTAGGCGTGGCAGTCCCGGTCGCGGCGGTCGAAGCGGCTGCGATCGATTGGGAGATCCCTGAGGAACAGGTCGGGCTGTGGCAGGACGCCTGGGTTCGTTTCCGGCGCAACCGCCTCGCCGTGCTTGGCGCGGGCCTGGTCCTGTTCCTGGTGTTGGTCGCGGTGTTGTCGCCGATCCTGGTTCACTTCGGGCTCCTCGCGAACCCGATCACGCAGCACGTCGAAAGCATCGAGACCGGTCCCGGCGTGAACGGGCACACGTTCGGAACCGACATCCTCGGCCGGGACACGCTGAGCCGCCTCATGATCGGCAGCCAGGTGTCGCTGACAGTCGGCCTCCTGGTGCAGGGCATCATCTTCCCGATCGGCCTTGCGATCGGCCTGACCGCCGGCTACTTCGGCGGCCGGATCGACAACCTGCTTATGCGCTTCACGGACATCTGGTATGCCTTCCCCGACCTGCTCTTCGTGCTGGTGGTCGTGTCGGTGTGGCGGCTCTCCGGCGCCTGGTATGTCCAGCTGATCCCGATCTTCGGAGCAATCGCGCTGGTCAACTGGGTCGGACTCGCCCGCCTGGTGCGCGGACAGGTTCTCTCGATCAAGGAGAAGGAGTTCGTCGAGGCGGCGAAGTCCTCAGGCTCGCCGCCGATGAAGCTGATCCTCAAGCACCTGCTGCCCAACTCGCTTGGGCCGATCATCGTCACCCTTACCTTCGGCATCCCGAACGCCATCTTCCTCGAGGCAGTGCTGAGCTTCCTTGGCGTCGGCATCCAGCCGCCGCAGCCCACGTGGGGCCAGATGGTGTTCGACGGCTACGAGGCGATCTACGCGAACCCGAGCGGTGTCGTGTTCCCCGCCCTGGCGATCGGCTTCACGCTGCTTGCCTTCTCCTTCATCGGGGACGGCCTGCGCGACGCCCTCGACCCGCGCATGCGCCGCTAGCCCTAGAGTTCGGAAGCCAGATTGGGATCAACTCTCCTACAAGTCGAGGACCTGCACACGCAGTTCTTCACGTCGCGAGGAGTGGTCCGCGCGGTCGACGGAGTAACTTTCCATGTCGACGCGGGGGAGACTCTCGGCGTCGTGGGCGAGTCTGGCTGCGGCAAGACCATGACCGCCTTGTCGATCCTGCGGTTGCTGCCCGACCCGGGCAAGATCACCTCCGGCAGGATCCTGTTCCGGGGCAAGGACGTCACGAAGATGACGGACGAGGAGATCCGTGACTTCCGCGGCAACGACGTCGCGATGATCTTCCAGGACCCCATGACCTCGCTGAACCCGGTCACGAAGGTCGGGCGCCAGATCGAGGAGGCCATGACCGCGCACGAGCGCTTCACGGAGACGCTCGCCCGCGGACGGGTCATCGAGCTCCTGAAGCGGGTGCGCGTGCCGGCCGCCGAATCGCGCGTCAAGGACTACCCGCACCAGTTTTCCGGCGGCATGCGGCAGCGGGCGATGATCGCGATGGGTCTTTCCAACGAGCCCGACCTGCTGATCGCGGATGAGCCGACGACGGCCCTCGACGTCACGGTCCAGGCCCAGATCATCCAGCTCATGAAGCAGCTCAACCGCGAGCTGAACACCGCCATGATGCTCATCACCCACAACATGGCGCTGGTCGCCAGCCTCTGCCAGCGAATCGTCGTGATGTACGCCGGCAGGATCGTCGAAGAAGGCCCGGTGGATCAGATCTTCAAGAGCCCGCAACATCCCTACACCTGGTCGCTCCTGCGCTCCGTCCCTCGCGTCGACGAGGCGCGGAAGGACAGGCTCGTGTCGATCAAGGGATTGCCACCCGACCTCTCGCACCCACCGCCGGGCTGCAAATTCCACCCGAGATGCCCCTTCGTGATCGACAAGTGCAAGGTCGACCCGGAACCGCCGCTCGGCGAGGTCGCCACCAATCAGGTGGCGCGATGCTGGGTCCTGATGCGGAATGTCAAGGAAGAAAGCCTCGAGGCCGCCAAGCAGAGCGCGATCTCCAAGGAGGCGGCCGAGAAATTGAAGGCAACGGCGGTCGAGCCGGGAGACAACATTGGCGGCTGAGGCCGCAGCGTTGCAGGCGACCGCTGTCCGCAACGACCCCGTGCTCGTGCGGATCAGCACCGTGTACAAGCATTTCCCCGTCGGTGGCTTCTCCGGGCTTGCGGTGCGAGCGGTTGACGGCGTCGACCTGGAGATCAGGCGCGGCGAGACCCTGGGCCTCGTCGGCGAGTCCGGGTGCGGCAAGTCCACGCTCGCGCGGCTGGTCACCGGCTTGCTCCCGGTCACGGGGGGCACGATCAACTTCGACGGGCAGGAGATCACCAAGCTTCGCGGCGCCGCGCTGCGGCGGGTGCGCCGGAAGATGCAGATGATCTTCCAGGACCCGTTCGCGTCGCTCGATCCGCGGATGACGGTCGGCGACATCCTGCAGGAGCCGCTGGACAACTACTCGATCGGCACGATCAAGGACCGGCGGCGGCGGGTGCAGGAGCTGCTGCGGCTCGTCGGGTTGAACCCGAACTTCACGAACCGCTACCCCCACGAGTTCTCCGGTGGCCAGCGCCAGCGTATCGGCATCGCGCGAGCCTTGGCGGTGAACCCGAACTTCATCGTCTGCGACGAGGCGGTGTCGGCGCTGGACGTTTCGATCCAGGCCCAGATCATCAACCTGCTGCAGGACCTGCAGCGCGAGTTCCACCTGACCTACCTTTTCATCGCCCACGACCTCGCGGTCGTGCGGCACCTGTCCGACCGCGTCGCGGTCATGTATCTCGGCAAGGTCGTCGAGACGGCCGACCGCAAAGACATCTACGACCGGCCGCAGCACCCCTACACCAAGGCTCTGCTGTCGTCGATCCCGGTGCCCGACCCGGTGGTCGAGATGAGCCGCGCACCGATCACGCTGAAAGGCGAGATCCCCTCGCCGGTCAACCCGCCGTCAGGGTGCCGGTTCCACCCGCGCTGCCCGATCGCACGGGTGCCCGGGGTATGCAGCGAGCAGGAGCCACCGCTCCAATCGCATGGCGCCCGCGACCAGGTCGCGGCGTGCCACTTCGCGGGCCAGTTCTAGCCGGAGAGCCAACTCCTCCCCAATTCATGCGCCCGGCGAAGCCGGGCGGAGGGGCTCCCGCGGCCTGACCTCCAGCACCCGGTAGCCCTTCTTCGACTTCAGGCGCTCGACCCGGTAGCCCTGCTCGCTCAGCCACTTGGCCAGCGAGTCCGAGCCCAGGTTGCGCTGGACGACCAGGTAGGCGGCGCCGCCGGGCTTCAGCCGCGGCAGCCACGCGAGCAAGAGGTCGTGCAGTGGAGCCTTGCCGACCCGCACTGGCGGGTTCGAGTAGATGGCGTCGAAGCGAAGCTCGTCGGGCACCTGCTCCGGCGGCATAGCCGAGACGTTGGGGGTCTGCACCGCCGCGGCGTTCGCCCTGGTCAGCTCGATCGCTCGCTCGTTGACGTCGACGGCCCAGACCCGGGCTTCGGGTGAGCGCCGGGCGAGGGCGAGCGCGATGGGGCCGTACCCGCTGCCCAGGTCGAGGAGGTCTCCGGATGGGGGCGGCGCAGGCGCCTCGCGAAGCAGGATCATGGTCCCGGCGTCGATCCCCCTGGAGCCGAAAACCCCCCTGTCCGCCTGCATCTCGAGATCGAGCTCGCCCAGGCGAAGGCGCACCGTCCTCGGCCGTGAGGCGGTCGCCGGGCGAGCTTCGAAGTAATGGGATTTGGGTATACTCATCGCTTGTCGCCCAATCGGCTAATGCCGCGTGGGAATCAAACCGCCATTCGGAGAAACGTTTGCCAACAATCCAGCAGTTGGTCCGCCTTGGGCGCAGGGCGGCCAGAGCGAAGTCTAAGGCCCCCGCGCTGCGGGGCTCGCCGCAGAGGCGGGGCGTCTGCGTGCGCGTCTACACCCAGACCCCCAAGAAGCCGAACTCGGCCCTCCGGAAGGTCGCCCGCGTTCGCCTGACCACCGGGATCGAGGTCACCGCCTACATCCCGGGCATCGGCCATAACCTACAGGAACACTCGGTGGTGCTCATCCGCGGGGGCCGCGTCAAAGACCTCCCCGGCGTCCGCTACCACATCATCCGCGGCACCCTGGACACCGCTGGGACCAAGAACCGCAAGAAGGCTCGGTCGAAGTACGGAGCGAAGCGGGAAAAGGGCAAGGCGGCAGCCTGATGCCTCGCCGCAACCGTCCCGTCAAGCGTGTCGTCGCGCCCGACCCGGTGTACCAGTCGGAGGCGATCGCCAAGTTCGTCAACGTGGTCATGAGCCGCGGCAAGCGCTCGACCGCGGAAAAGGTCGTCTACGACGCGCTCGCTCGCGCCGCCAAGCAGGCGAAGAAGGAACCCCTGGAGGTGTTCGACGTCGCCCTGCGCAACGCCACGCCTCTGCTCGAGGTCAAGCCCCGGCGGGTCGGCGGCGCCACCTACCAGGTCCCGATCGAGATCCGGCCGGAGCGCCGGCTCGCCCTCGCTCGGCGCTGGATCGTCCGTTTCGCGCGCCAGCGTGGCGGGAAGAGTATGTCCGAGAAGCTCGCTTACGAGATCATCGACGCTGCGCAGAACACCGGCGGGGCGGTGAAGCGCAAAGAGGAGACCCACCGGATGGCCGAAAGCAACAAAGCTTTCTCGCACTTCCGGTACTAAGAGATATGAACGTGGCACTGAAAATGCAGGAACGTCCCGTCGCCATCGACAAAGTCCGAAACATCGGGATCATGGCGCACATTGACGCGGGCAAGACGACGACGACCGAGCGGATCCTTTTCTACGCGGGCCGCATCCACAAGATGGGCGAGGTCCATGAGGGCGCCGCGACGATGGACTGGATGGTCCAGGAGAAGGAGCGCGGGATCACGATCACGTCGGCCGCGACGACCGCCAACTGGCGCGACCACGCGATCAACATCATAGACACACCCGGGCACGTGGACTTCACGGTCGAGGTCGAGCGGAGCCTGCGCGTGCTCGACGGTGCGGTCGCGGTCTTCGACGCGGTCGCGGGCGTCGAGCCCCAGTCCGAGACGGTGTGGCGCCAGGCCGATCGCTACGGCGTGCCCCGGATCGCCTTCATCAACAAGATGGACCGCATCGGCGCCGACTTCTACGGGTCTCTGAGCTCGATCCGCACGCGCCTGGGCGCGCGCGCGGTGCCGATCCAGCTGCCCATCGGCTCCGAGTCGAACTTCCAGGGCTACGTCGACCTGCTGAGCAAGGAGGCTGTCCTCTACACGGACGACCTGGGCACCAAGAGCACCGAGTCGCTCGACATCCCGGCCGGCATGCAGGACCTGGTCAGCCAGTACCGACACGACCTCATCGAGGCGGTCGCCGACTTCGATGACAACGTCATGCACAAGTACCTCGAGGAGCAGGACATCACCGAGGAGGAGATCAAGGGCGGGCTGCGGCGCGGCACTGTCGCGGGCATACTCGTTCCGGTTCTCTGCGGCGCTGCCCTGCGCAACCGCGGCGTGCAGCCGATCCTCGATGCTGTGGTCGACTACCTTCCGTCGCCGGCGGATGTTCCCGCGGTCGAAGGCAAGGACCCGAAGACGGGCGCGCTCCAGGTTCGGGAGCACGACGACAGCGAGCCCTTCTCAGCGCTCGCGTTCAAGATCCAGATGGACCCTCAGGGCGTCGGCAAGCTGACGTTCTTCCGCGTCTACTCCGGCCGCCTGAAAGCCGGCTCGTCGGTCATGAACGCGTCGAGTGGCAAGCGCGAGCGGATCGGCCGCATCCTGCGCATGCACGCGATCCGGCGCGAGGACGTGGATGAGGTTTTCACGGGCGATATCGCCGCCGCGGTCGGCCTCAAGGTGACCACGACCGGCGACACGCTTTGCGACGAGGCGCACCCGATCATGCTCGAGTCGATCACGTTCCCTGAACCGGTGATCTCGGTCGCCATCGAGCCCAAGACGAAGGTCGACCAGGAAAAGCTGGGCATGGCCTTGCAGCGGCTGTCCGAGGAAGACCCGACGTTCAAGGTCCACACGGACGACGAGACGGGCCAGACGATCATCGAGGGCATGGGCGAGCTCCACCTCGAGATCATCATCGACCGCCTGCTTCGCGAGTTTCGGGTCGACGCCAACCAGGGCAAGCCGCAGGTCGCCTACAAAGAGGCCATCAAGAAGGAGGCCAAGGGTGTTGGACGCTTTGTCCGCCAGACGGGAGGCAAGGGCCAGTACGGCCATGCCGAGGTCGTCGTCCGGCCGGGCGAGCAGGGATCCGGGTTCATCTTCGAGGACAAGGTCACCCAGGGCCGCATCCCACGCGAATACATCCCCGCGGTCGAGAAGGGAATTCGCGAGGCTCTGCAGTCGGGCGTCGCGGCCGGCTACCCGGTGGTCGACATCGTCGTCAGGCTGGTCGACGGCTCGTACCACGCGGTTGACTCGAACGAGATGGCGTTCCAGGTCGCGGGCTCGATGGCCGTCAAAGACGGCATGCACAAGGCCCAGCCGTACCTGCTCGAGCCGATCATGAAGGTCGACGTCGTGATGCCCGAGGAGTACCTCGGCGACGTCATGGGCGACCTCGCGTCGCGTCGCGGCCACATCCTGGGCATGGAAGGCCGCGGCACGTCGCAGAACGTGAAGGCCAACGTGCCCCTCGCGGAGATGTTCGGCTACGCTACCGAGCTTCGGTCGATGACTTCGGGGCGGGCGACCTATTCGATGGAGTTCAGTCATTACGCAGAGATGCCCGGAAACCTGGCGGAGGCTGTGGGCCGCCGCGACAAGGCGAGGAGTTAGTAGGAGGAGACAGTGGCGAAGAAGAAGTTTGAGCGGACCAAGCCCCACCTGAACGTCGGGACCATCGGTCACATCGACCATGGCAAGACGACGTTGACGGCTGCCATCACGAAAGTGCTGTCGGAGAAGGGACTTGCGGAGTTCACGCCATTCGACCGGATCGACAAGGCTCCGGAAGAGAAGGCGCGCGGCATCACGATCTCGATCACGCACGTGGAGTACGAGACCGAGAAGCGCCACTACGCGCACGTGGACTGCCCCGGTCACCAGGACTACATCAAGAACATGATCACCGGCGCCGCCCAGATGGACGGCGCGATCCTTGTGGTCGCGGCGAACGACGGCGCGATGCCGCAGACGCGCGAGCACATCATCCTGGCCCGCCAGGTCAACGTGCCGTTCCTGGTGGTCGCGCTGAACAAGTGCGATATGGTCGATGACAAGGAGTTCATCGAGCTGGTCGAGCTTGACCTGCGCGAGCTGCTCAACAAGTACGAATACCCGGGCGACGATATCCCGATCGTTCGCATCTCGGCGCTCAAGGCCCTCGAGGGCGACGCCGAGTGGACGCCCAAGATCTGGGAGCTGATGAACGCCGTCGACACCTACATCCCGGAGCCGGAGCGGCCGGTCGACAAGCCGTTCCTGATGCCGATCGAGGACGTTTTCACGATCGAGGGTCGCGGCACCGTGACCACAGGTCGCGTCGAGCGCGGAAAGCTCAAGAAGAACGAGGAGATCGAGATCGTCGGTATCCACCCCAACAGCACCAAGACCGTGGTCACGGGCATCGAGATGTTCCACAAGGACATGGACGAGTGCCAGGCCGGCGACAACGTGGGCACGCTGCTTCGCGGCGTCAAGCGCGAGGACGTCGTGCGCGGCCAGGTCCTGGCCAAGCCGGGGACCATCACGCCGCACACCCAGTTCAAGGCCCAGGTCTACGTCCTGACCAAGGAAGAGGGCGGACGGCACACGCCGTTCCTGAGCGGCTATCGCCCGCAGTTCTACATGCGGACCACCGACGTCACCGGTGAGGTGAAGCTGCCGGAAGGCGTCGAGATGACCATGCCCGGCGACAACGTGGTGATGGACATCACGCTCGGCGAGCCGATCGGTATCGAGCCTGGACTCAGGTTCGCCATCCGCGAAGGCGGCAAGACCGTGGGCGCCGGCGTGGTGACCGAGGTCATCAAGTAGCGGACATATAAGAAGGAAAGGGAAAGGGTCAGCTAGTGGCGCAGAAAATTCGAATCCGGCTCAAGGCTTACGACCATCGAGTCCTGGACCAGGCGGCGGACAAGATCGTGGACACCGCCCGCCGTACCAACGCGCGCACTGCCGGCCCCATCCCGCTCCCGACCGAGATCTCGAAGCTGACCGTCATCCGCTCTCCTTTCATCGACAAGGACTCGCGCGAGCAGTTCGAGATGCGAACCCACAAGCGGATCGTCGACATCCTCGACCCCAACCCTCGCGTCGTCGACGCGCTGATGCGACTCAGCCTTCCCGCCGGCGTGAGCATCGAGATCAAGAGTTAGATGAAGGGACTCCTGGCCAAGAAGCTGGGCATGGCCCAGCTCTTCAACCCCGACGGCACGATGACCGCGGTCACCGTGCTCGAGGCCGGACCCTGCAGGGTGCTCGGCCTGCGCACCGCGGAGAAGGACGGCTACAGCGCGGTCCGGATCGCGTTCGCGCCGGCCAAGGAAGGCAAGCTCAACGCCCCACGCCTGGGCGAGTTCAAGAAGGCAAACCTCGAGGGGCATCGCCACGTGGTCGAGATCCGCAACTACGACGGAGTCGAAGCCGGTCAGGAGCTGAAGGCCGAGATGTTCGCCGCAGGTGAGCTCGTCGACGTGACGGCGACCAGCAAGGGCAAGGGTTTCCAGGGCCTGATCAAGCGCCACAAGTTCAGCCGCGGGCCCGAATCGCACGGCTCCATGAACGTCCGCCAGCCGGGCGCCATCGGCGCGACCGACGCGGCGCGGGTCTTCAAGGGCGTGCGCATGGCGGGCCAGATGGGCAACGAGCGGACGACCGCCCGCGCGTACAAGGTGGTGCGCGTCGACGCCGAGCGAAATCTGCTCATGGTCAAAGGCGGCGTGCCGGGCGCGAAGAACGCGCTCGTTCTCGTCCGTCAATCGACCAAGAAGGTCAAGCCCAAGGGCCCGGCGGGCAAGCCAAACCCGAGGAAGGTCTAGTGGCAGTGCAAGTTCCTTACTTCGACGCGCTCGGCGAGCGCAACGGGGAGGTCGCCCTCCCGACGGCGATCTTCGAAGAGAAGCCCAACGTGCCGGTCATGCACCAGGCCTATCTGCGCCAGCTCGCGAACGCCCGACAGGGAACCGCCAGCACCAAGACGCGCGGCGACGTCTCCGGCGGAGGTGCCAAGCCCTACCGCCAGAAGGGCACCGGCCGCGCGCGTCACGGCTCCATCCGAGAACCGAGCATGAAAGGCGGCGGCAACGTCTTCGGGCCGAGGCCGCGTGACTTCTCGCAGCGGATGCCCAAGCAGATGCGGCGGCTCGCGCTGCGCTCCGCGCTCAGCCAGAAAGCCATCGACGGGCAGGTCCGCGTGATCGAGAATTTCGTCTTCGACGAGCCGAAGACGAGCCAGGCCGCGGAGCTGATGGAGGCGATCGGCTTCGACAGCACCGCCCTCGTGGTCCTGCCGGCGCCGAACTACACGGTCAGCCGCTCGTTCGAGAACCTCGCCGGCGCCAAGATCGTGCTGGCCCGCAACCTGAACATCCGCGACCTGTTCACGCACACCTACCTGCTGCTGGCGAAAGAGTCGATCGAGCTTCTCGAAGAGAACTTCAGCCCGCGCCAGAAGGAGAGCGCCTGATGGCCACGCGCGCAGCTTCCGAGATCGTGATCGGTCCGGTCATCACGGAACGGACGTACCTGCTCTACTCGCAGGGCCGCTACACGTTCAAGGTCCTGGCCACAGCCTCGAAGACCGAGATCAAGAAAGCCCTCGAGGAGCAGTACGAGTCGCAGAACATCGAGGTCAAGCGCATCAACACCGTGACGATGCGCGGCAAGAAACGGCGCGCGTTCCGGCGCACGGGAACCGGAGCCGTCGGCCGGACCACGGACTGGAAGAAGGCGATCGTGACCTTGGGTGCCGGCCAGAAGATTGAAGGGCTGTTCGGTTCCGTCTGATGCCTGTAAGAAAGTTCAAGCCCACCAGCCCCGGCCGCCGCTTCATGACGATCTCCGGTTTCGACGAGATCACGAGCGACTCGCCGGAAAAGACCCTGCTCGAGTCGCTGCCGACGCACGCCGGCCGCAACAACCAGGGCCGCATCACGACCCGCCACCAGGGTGGCGGCTACCGGAAGCTGTACCGGAAGATCGACTTCAAGCGCGACAAGCACGGCGTGCCCGGCAAGGTCGCAACGATCGAGTACGACCCCAACCGCAGCGCCCGGATCGCGCTGGTCCACTACAAGGACGGCGAGAAGCGCTACATCCTCGCGCCGCTCGGCCTGAAGGTTGGCGACTCGATCGAAAGCGGACCCGAGGCGGCGGTGCGGATCGGCAATGCGATCCCGCTCGAGAACATCCCGGTCGGTTCGACGGTGCACAACATCGAGCTCACCCTCGGACGCGGCGGTCAGCTGGTCAGGTCCGCCGGCGCAAGCGCACAGCTGCTCGCCAAGGAAGGCGACTATGCGGTGATCCGCATGCCGAGCGGCGAGCTGCGCCGGATCCACATCCGCTGCCAGGCCACCATCGGCCAGGTCGGTAACATCGAGCACGAGAACGAGTCGGGCGGCAAGGCCGGGCGCAGCCGCTGGCTGGGTCAGCGCCCCGAAGTCCGTGGTTCGACGATGAACCCCCGCGACCATCCGCACGGCGGTGGCGAGGGCAAGACAGGGCCCGGAGGCAACCCGAAAACGCCATGGGGCAAGCCTGCGCTGGGCTACCGCACGCGCAAGAAGAGCAAGGCGTCGAGCAAGCTCATCATCCGCCGCCGCGAAAAGAAAGGACGCAAGAAATAAGTGAGTCGGTCAACCAAGAAGGGCCCGTTCATCAGCCCATCGCTCCGCGACAAGGTCGAGAAGATGAACCAGACGCGCGACAAGAAGGTGATCCGCACCTGGGCGCGCGCGTCCGTCATCTATCCCGATATGGTCGGGCACACGATCGCGGTGCACGACGGCCGCAAGCACGTGCCCGTCTTCATCAGCGAGAACATGGTCGGTCACCGGTTGGGCGAGTTCGCGCCGACGCGGCATTTCCGCGGCCACGGCACCCACACCGAGAAGACGACGACGGTCAAGTAGGCAAGTAGAGAAAGTTGGCAACGATGGAAGTTTCCGCTGTGCAAAGGTTTGTTCGCCGGACGCCTCGCAAGGCGCGCCTGGTCGCCGACTCCGTCAAAGGGATGAAGGTGGCGGACGCTTTGGCGTACCTCGAGTTCTCGCCCAAGCACGCCGCCCGCGACGTGGCCAAGGCGATCAAGTCGGCCGCCGCCAACGCCGAGCACAACTTCAACCTCAACCGCGACGACCTCGTGCTCAAGCAGCTGCTCATCGACGAGGGGCCGACCTTTCGCCGGCGTCGTCCCGTGAGCCGCAGCATGGCGCACGAGTATTTCCACCGCACCTGTCACATCACGGCGGTCGTCGAAGACCAGCCCGATGGAAGGAAGTAGCTAATTGGGTCATAAGGTCAATCCGAACGCATTCCGCCTCGGCTTCTTCCGTCCCTGGGAGGCCAACTGGTTCGCCAACCCCAAGGACTACACGAAGATGCTGCATGAGGACCTCGAGATGCGCCGCGTCATCCTCGCGCGCCTGCGGAACGCGGGCATCGCGAAGATCGAGACCGAGCGCTCGTCGAACGCGCAGCTGACCGTGACCATCCACACCGCCAAGCCGGGCATCGTGATCGGCAAGGGTGGCTCGAGCGTGGACCAGCTCCGCGAAGACCTGGAGAAGCGTTTCGGCAACCGCGTGCGGATCTCGATCCAGGAGATCAAGCAGCCCGAGCTCGACGCCCAGCTCGTGGCCGAGAACATCGCGAGCCAGATCGAGCGCCGCATCAGCTACAAGCGGGCGATGAAGCAGTCGATCCTGCGCACGATGCGCGCCGGCGCCAAGGGCATCCGCCTCTACGCCGGTGGCCGCTTGCGCGGCGCGGAGATGGCGCGCCGCGAGCAGGACCGCGAGGGCCGCGTCCCGCTCCACACCCTGCGCGCGGACATCGATTTCGGCCGCGCCACCGCCAAGACGACGTTCGGCGCGATCGGCATCAAGGTCTGGATCTACAAAGACCAGGTCTCGCCCGCGCAGCGCCGCCTGGCGCCCATCGCCGAAGAAACGGTGCCCGTCGCCGAGGCTTTGACCCCACAGGCCGAGCTGATCGAGGCGGCTGCAGAGCCGCAGGCCGCGCAGGTCGAGGTGGCCACGCCTGAAGCGGCGGCTGCTGTCGCGCCGCGGCGGACGCGCACCGCGACGGCGAAGGTCGAAGAGAAAGTCGCCGCCCCGGCTCGGCCCAAGGCTGCTCCCAAGCCCAAAGCAGAGGCGAAGACCGAGGTCAAAAAGACCGCCGTGCGCACCAAGTCGACGCCTGCCGCGGTCAAGAAGACGGGCACGACCCGCAACACCAAGAAGGCGGACAGCTGATGGGTGGCAAGCCACTCAAGGATGGGACGTACTGAATGCTGATCCCCAAGCGCGTCAAGTACCGCAAGATGCACCGCGGCCGCCGCACGGGCATCGCCACGCAAGGCGCCACCGTGGCTTTCGGCGACTACGGCCTTCAGGCGATGGAGGCATGCTGGATGTCGAACCGGCAGATCGAGGCTGCCCGCCGCGCGATGACTCGCCACGTCAAACGCGGCGGCCAGATCTGGATCCGCGTCTTCCCCGACAAGTCGATCACCAAGAAGCCGGCCGAGACGCGCATGGGTTCGGGCAAGGGCAACCCGGAGGGCTGGGTCGCCGTGGTCAAGCCTGGCCGCGTCCTGTTCGAGATGGGTGGCGTGACGCCTCAGGTCGCGAAGGAAGCCATGAAATTGGCCGCCGCCAAGCTGCCGATCAAGACGCGGTTTGTCTCCTCTGCCGAGAGCGGAGGCTCGAGATGAAAGTCGACGAGCTTCGCGTCCTGGAAGCCGACGAGCTCGGCATGCGGCTGCGCTCGGCGCGCCGCGAGCTGTACGAGCTCCGGTTCAAGCACGCCGTGGGACAGCTCGAAAACTCGAGCCAGATCGCCAAGGTCCGCCACGACATCGCGCGGATCATGACCGTCATCCGGGAGCGCGACTTCGGCATCGCGCCGAGCTTGGAGGAGGAAACGCCCGGCGCCGTCGCCGTCGCCGTCGCGGAGGCTCCCGAAGATGTCCAGGCCGAGGAAGTGCAGGACGAGGAAGCACCCAAGCCGAAGCGCGGGCGCGGACGAAAGAAGGAGACCGCTGAATGAGCGACACCGCCACTCAGACAGCTCCCACGGCCGCGCGCGGCCGGCGCAAGGTCCGCCTCGGCACCGTGATCTCGGACAAGATGGACAAGACGGTCATCGTCCAGGTTGGATCGTCGAAGGCGCACCGCCTTTACCGGAAAACCGTGCAGCAGCGCACCAAGTTCAAGGTCCACGACGAGAAGAACGAGTGCGGCGTGGGCGACCTCGTCCGCATCACCGAGACGCGCCCCCTCTCCAAGGAGAAACGATGGCGCGTACTTGAGATCGTGGAGAAGGCCAGGTAGGGGCATGGTCCAGCAAGAGACACGATTAAAGGTGGCGGACAACTCAGGGGCAAAGGAGCTCCTGGTCATTCGCGTGGCCGGCGGCCATTACCGCAAGTACGCCTACGTCGGCGACATCATCACCGCCACGGTCAAGTCGGCCCAGCCCGGCGGCCAGGTCAAGAAGGGCGAGGTGGTTAAGGCTGTCGTCGTGCGGGTAAACAAGGAATACAAGCGCCCGGATGGCTCCCTGATCCGCTTCGACGAGAACGCGGCCGTCCTTCTCGCCACAGCCAACAACCCGCGCGGCACCCGAATCTTCGGACCTGTCGCACGTGAGCTGCGCGAGCGCAACTTCATGAAGATCATCTCTCTCGCCCCGGAGGTTCTCTGACACCGTGCTTAAGAACAAGCTGCAACCGACGCGCCGCTGGCTCGACCTCGCTCCCGGCGATCCCGTGATCGTCATCGCCGGCAAGGACAAGGGGAAGCAGGGCGAGGTGCTGCGCACCATCCCCGACCAGCACAAGATCGTGGTGAAGGGCGTCAACATCCTCAAGCGGCACACCAAGGCGGGTCAGCGCCGCGGCGGCGTGCAGGTCGCGCAAGGCGGGATCGTCGACTTCGAGGCGGCGCTCGACTACTCGAACGTGATGCTCGTCTGCCCGTCGTGCGGCCGCCCGACGCGGACGAAGCACACCGTCCTCGAGTCGGGCGCGCGCGTGCTCGTCTGCCGGCACTGCGGTGAGCCATACGAGCGCGTGCGCAAGACGGAGGCGCAGTAGCAGTGGCGAAGGCCAAGCAGCAGCAGCCCAAGAAGGAGGCCGCGCCGAAGGCGCCCGGCACGAAGTCGGAGGCGCCGCCGCGCCTGCTCACGGTGTACCGGGACACGGTGCTGCAGCAGCTGACCAAGGAGTTCGACTACGGCAACGTGATGCAGGTGCCGCGGCTTGCCAAGATCGTGGTCAACATCGGCATCGGCGAGGCCAAGGACAACGACAAGGCCCTCGACGCAGCGGTCGGCGACGTGGTGACGATCACGGGGCAGAAGCCGCAGCTCGTCAAGGCCAAGAAGTCGGTGGCCGCGTTCAAGCTGCGCGCTGGGCAGATCGTCGGTATCAAGACGACCCTGCGCGGCCGCCGCATGTGGTACTTCCTCGACAAGCTGCTGAACGTCGCACTGCCGCGCATCCGCGACTTTCGCGGGGTCAGCCCGGACGCATTCGACGGCCGCGGGAACTATTCACTTGGACTTCGTGAGCAGGTGATCTTCCCGGAGATCGACTACGACAAGATCGATAAGCTGCGCGGGCTCGAGGTTTCGATCATCACGAGCGCGAGGACCGACGACGAGGCTCGGAGTTTGCTGACTCGGCTTGGAATGCCGTTCCGTAAGAGGTAAGGGGAGAGAGTTTTGGCGAAGAAAGCATCGATCCAGCGCTGGAAGCGGGACCTTGCACATCCGAAGTTCAAGGTCCGTTTTCACAACCGCTGCCGCCTATGCGGGCGGTCGCGCGCGTACCTGCGCAAGTTCGGCATGTGCCGCATCTGTTTCCGTGAGTTTGCCGCCGAGGGACGGATCCCAGGCGTGACGAAGTCGAGCTGGTGATGGCTACAGCAGTCGCCAGGACATCTGACGGGCGGCCGCCCGCGGGCAAAGGCATCAAGCCGGTCAAGCGCATGCCAGTGCCCGGGATCATCTCCGACCCGATCGCGGACATGCTGACGCGGATCCGGAACGCGAACGCGGCCCGGCACCCCGAGGTCAAGGTCCCGGCTTCGCGGCTCAAGCTCGAGATCGCCCGCGTCCTCAAGGACGAGGGATACATCGCGGGCTTTGACGTCGAGGCCGACGGCCCGACGCAGACGATGCGTATCATCTTCAAGTCCCGCCCGGATCGCATGCGCGTGATCTCCGGCGTGAAGCGGATCAGCCGCCCCGGGCTGCGCGTCTACGCGCGCAAAACCGAGATCCCGAGAGTCCTCGGCGGCCTCGGCATCGCCATCCTCAGCACGGCTGAGGGAGTGATGAGCGGAAGGCAGGCCCTGCGCAAGGGCGTCGGCGGCGAAGTCCTGGCGTACGTCTGGTAGGAGATAAAGGAAAAGAGTTGTCGCGAATCGGGAAGCTGCCGATCACGTTGCCCAAGTCGGTGAAGGTCACCCTCGCGCCGGGCCACGTCAAGGTCGAAGGGCCCAGGGGGCAGCTGGAGCGCACCCTGCCGGCGGAAATCACGATCAAGCAATCCGACGGAGAGCTCGTGTTCGAGCGCCCGTCCGAGGACTTCCGGCACCGCGCCATGCACGGTCTCGTCCGCAGCCTGGTGGCGAACATGGTCGAGGGCGTGGAGAAGGGTTTCACCAAGAACCTCGAGCTGGTGGGCGTCGGCTACCGCGTCGCCAAGCAGGGCGAGGAGCTCGTCCTCAACCTCGGCTACTCGCACCCGATCCGATTCAAGCCGCCCCAGGGCATCTCGATCGAGGTCCAGGATCCGACGAAGTTCTCGGTCAACGGGATCTCGATCGAGGACGTCGGCCAGGTCGCGGCCAACATCCGCGGGATGCGGCCGCCCGAGCCCTACAAAGGCAAAGGCGTGAGGTACCGAGACGAGAAGGTGCGCCGCAAGGCGGGCAAGGCGGGCAAGGGGGCCAAAGCCACCGCATGATCAAGCGACACGATCGCAAGGAGAACCGTGCGAAGCGACACAAGCGCGTGCGCGTCCATGTCGCTGGGACACCGGAACGGCCGCGGCTCGCGGTTTTTCGCAGCCTCAACCACGTGTACGCGCAGCTCATCGACGATGGCGAGAGCCGGACGTTGGCCGCTGCCTCGACAGTCGAGATCAAGGCCAAGGGCAACGGCGTCGCCCAGGCGGCTGAGGTCGGCAAGGCGATCGCCGCCAAGGCGAAGGCCGCCGGCGTGAGCAGCGTTGTCTTCGACCGCGGCGGTTTTCTGTATCACGGAAGAATCAAGGCGCTCGCCGACGCGGCGCGCGAAGCGGGGTTGGAATTCTAAATGTCGAGAAACATGGGTGGCAGGTACCCGCATTCGAGCGGCGAGCGCTCAGAGCTGGCCGACCGAGTCGTCCGCGTCAACCGCGTCGCCAAGGTCGTCAAGGGCGGGCGGAAGTTCTCGTTCAGCGCGCTGATCGTCGTCGGCGATATGAACGGCCGCGTGGGAGCAGGGATCGGCAAGGCGCGTGAGGTCACCGAGGCGATCCGCAAGGGGATGGACGTCGCGAAGCGGAACATGATCACCGTTCCCATGGTCGGGACGACGATCCCGCACGAAGTCCACCTGAAGTGGGGCGCGGCGCGAATCATGCTCAAGCCCGCCGCTCCAGGCACGGGCGTCATCTCCGGCGGTGCCATGCGTGCGGTGATCGAGACGGCGGGGATCAAGGACATCCTTACCAAGTCGCACGGCACCAACAACCCGATCAACACGGTGCGGGCGACGCTCGCGGCCCTACAACAGCTGAAGACGGCTCCCCAGGTCGCCGAGCTGCGGGGTAAGGAAGTCGAGCAGATGGTCGGCAAGCGCCTGGCTGCGGCCTACAAGGGCGCGGAGCCGGCCAGCACCAACGGTGGTTCAACCACCAGTGGCTGACAAGACCCTGAAGGCGACCCTCATGAAGAGCGCGATCGGGGCGAAACCCGAGATCCGCGCCACCGTCGAGTCACTTGGCTTTCGCAAGATGAATCAGACGCGTGAGCTGCCGGACAATCCGGCGGTTCGCGGCATGCTGAGACGGGTCGACTTTCTGGTCGCCATCGAGGGCGAGCCGTTCGTGCGACCGAAGCGCAGCCGCTACAAGATCTGGCGCGCGCGTTCGACGAAAAAGCACCAAAGGGGCAACTGATCAGATGCACTTGCACGAGCTGAAGCCCGCTCCTGGCGCGCATCGCGCGTCGAGGCGCGTGGGCCGGGGCACCGGATCGGGCCGGGGCAAGACGTCCGGTCGCGGCCAGAAGGGCCAGAACGCGCGCAGCGAAGGCTTCCGCCTTGGGTTCGAGGGTGGCCAGATGCCGTTCTCGCAGCGCATCCCCAAGCTGCCCGGGTTCAAAAACCCGTTCAAGAAGGTCTTCTCCGTGGTCAACCTCTCCAAGCTGAGCCGGTTCGCGGATGGCGCCAAGGTCGACGCCGAGGCGCTGCTCGAGGCGGGCCTTGTGCGCGCGGGCGAGGACGTCAAGGTGCTCGGCACAGGCCGCCTGAAGCGCAAGCTGAACGTGGAAGCGCACGCTTTCAGCAACAGCGCGCGGGAAGCGATCGAAAAGGCAGGCGGATCGGTGAAGGTCCTCGGAGAGCCAAAGCCACCCTCTCCCCGCCGGCCGCACGGGCCGCGGGCCGCAGCCAATCAAGCACAACCCACCAAGAGCGAGTCTCCCGAAGCCCAATAAAAGATGAACCTCTTAGAGGCGCTCATCAACGCGATCCGGCTGCCGGAGCTGCGGAACAAGATCCTGTTCACCGGCGGAATTCTCGTTGTGTTCCGGCTCTTCTCCAACGTGACCATTCCGCTCGCCAGCCAGGGCGCGCTCGCCAACCTCTTCAACAACCAGGCGCTGCTCGGACTGCTCGATCTTTTCTCCGGCGGCGGCCTATCGCGGTTCAGCGTCGTCGCGATGGGCATGAATCCCTACATCAACGCCACGATCATCATGCAGCTGATGACCGTGATCTCCGAGCGCATCAAGGAGATCCAGAAAGAAGGCGAGATGGGTCGCCGCCGCATCCAGCGTTGGAGCCGGTACCTCACCGTCGCTCTGGGCGCTGGCCAGGCCTACGGCTTCACCGTGTTGTTCCAGAACACGACGCCGGCGATCCTTGGCCCGCTCGACTGGTTCCAGCGGTTGCAGATCATCCTGGTCCTGACCGCGGGCACCGTGATGCTGATGTGGTTCGGCGAGCTCATCACCGAGTACGGCATCGGCAACGGCGTATCGCTGATCATCTTCGCCGGCATCATCGGGCGCGGGCCGCAGGGTGTCGCGGCAGTGTTCGGCTCCAAGTCCGCGGGCGGCGGGCTGGCCGACTACATACCCTTCATCCTGTTCGGTTTGATCGCGCTCGGGATGACCGCGGTGATCATCGAGGTCCAGCAGGCGGTGCGCAAGATACCGATACAGTCGGCGCAGCGGGTTGCCGGCGGCCGCGAGGTGGGGCGGAGGGCGAGCTTCCTGCCGCTTCGTGTCAACCACGCGGGCGTGATCCCGATCATCTTCGCGATCTCGGTGATGTTCCTGCCCACCATCATCGCCAACTACTTCAACGCGGCGCCGACCACAACGTGGTACTACCAGGCGGCTAAATGGGTGCAGGGCAACTTCTCGCCGAGCACCTCAAACGTTCCGATGGCCATCGGCTACAACGCCCTCTATTTCCTGCTGACGTTCGGCTTCACGTACTTCTACACGGCCATCACGTTTGACGTGAACGAGGTGGCGGACAACCTTAAACGCTACTCAAGCTTCATCCCGGGAATCCGCCCGGGACGTCCGACCGCGGACTACCTGCAGGCGGTGATGAACCGCGTCACGTTCGTCGGCGCGCTCTTCCTCGGGTTCATCACGGTCGTGCTGCCCATCGCGACCTCGAAGATTTCGGGCATCAACCAGCAGCAGATGTACCTCGGAGGCACCGCGATCCTGATCGTGGTCGGCGTCGCGCTCGACACGATGAAGCAGCTCCAGACGCAGCTTGTGATGCGGCAGTACCGCGGGTTCATCAAATGAAGGTGTGGTGGTGCCGCCACCGCCCTCTCCCCCTCGGGGAGAGGGATGAAGGGAGGGGGGCGGAAGAGGCATGAACCTGCTTCTCTACGGAGCACCGGGCAGCGGCAAGGGAACGCAGGCCAACATGCTGCGCGAGCATTTCGGGATCCCCCACATCGCGACCGGCGATATGCTCCGGGCGGAGATCCAGGCCGGCACGGAGCTCGGACGTAAGGCCCAGCCCATCCTCGCCGCGGGGCAGTACGTCTCGGACGCGATCATGATCGGCATCGTCCGCCACCGCCTCGGCGAGCCGGACTGCACGCCCGGCTTCATCATGGATGGCTTCCCACGGACGGTTCCTCAGGCCGAGGCGCTGGACGACCTGATGCACGAGCTCGACAAGCGTTTCGATCGCGTGATCTACCTCAAGGTGCCCGTCGACGACCTGTTGCATCGCCTCTCGGGAAGGCTTGTGTGCCCCCAGTGCCAGCGGACGTACCCGCCCGGGACGGCGGCATGCGCGGCCGACGCGAGCGTGCTGGTACAGCGCGAGGATGACAAGCCGGAGGCGGTCAGGCCCAGGATCGAGATCTACCTCGAGAAAACGGTGCCCGTGCTGGACCACTACCGGCACGGCCGGCTGGTTTCCGAGATCGACGGCCGGGGGACAATCGAGGAGATAAGCAGCCAGGTCCTGACGGCGGTGGCCTCCAAGAACGGGCAGCCGGCGCGAGCGGCCCATGCTGCCGTCAAGAAGCAAAAAGCATGATCAACCTCAAGACAGCCCACGAGATCGACCTGATGGCCCGCGCGGGCAGCCTGCTCGCGTCCGTCTTGCCTCCGCTCAAAGACGCTTGCCAGCCGGGGGTCAAGACCATCGAGCTCGACCGAATCGCCGACAAGCTGATCCGCGACGGCGGCGCGACCCCCGGCTTTCTCGGCTATCACGGGTTCCCGCGCTCGATCTGCGTCTCGATCAACGACGAGGCGGTGCACGGCATCCCGGGCAACCGGAAGATCGCGGCGGGTGACCTGGTCAGCCTCGACCTCGGGCTCGTGCTCGAGGGCTTCTGGGCGGACGTCGGCATCACGGTCGGGGCCGGCAAGATCACGCCGGAAGCCGCCCGCCTGCTCAAGGTCACCGAACAGGCCCTCTACGTCGGGATCGACAAGGCCCGCCCAGGCGGCTTTCTCGGCGACATCTCCTCGGCCATCCAGAAGCACGTCGAGGCGGCCGGCTTCTCGGTGATCAGGCAGTTCGTCGGCCATGGCATCGGCCGCCAGATGCACGAAGATCCCCAGGTTCCCAACTTCGGCAACCCGGGCACCCCGCCTCGGCTCAAGCCGGGGATGACCCTGGCGATCGAGCCCATGGTCAACGCCGGCACGCACGAGGTCTACATGAAGCCCGACGGCTGGACGATCTGCACCGCGGACGGCGCCCTGTCGGCCTACTTCGAGCACACCGTCGCTATCACGGAAAAGGGCCCCGTCGTACTCACCAAAGATCCCCTCTCCCTGGAGGGAAGAAGGTCGGGGTGAGGGTGTTACCAGCACTTTGGTACAATCGTCGTTCGTGCCCCAACGCCCCCCACTCGTGAAGGGGGTCGTGGTGGAGCCTCTTCCTAACGGTGTCTACCGGGTTGAGCTCGAGAACGGGGCGAAGGTCCTCGCTCACGTCGCCGATCGCGCGGGCACCCATTTCACCCGGCTCCTCGCCGGGGACAAGGTTGGGGTCGAGCTCGCCACCAGCGACCGGTCGCGGGGACGGATTCGAGAGATTTGGAGATGAAGGTACGTCCGTCCGTCAGAAAGATGTGTCCGAGCTGCAAGGTGATCAAGCGCAATGGTGTGGTGCGCGTGATCTGCTCCAAGACGCCCAAACACAAGCAGCGACAGGGTTAGGGGACTAGATGGCAAGAATCGCAGGCGTCGACATTCCGCCTTCCAAGCGCGTCGTCATCGCCATGACCTACATCCACGGCATCGGCAACACGACCGCCGAGAAGATCGTGAAGAACGCCAACGTCGATCCCAACAAGCGCACCAAGGACCTCAGCGAGGAAGAGGTCGGTCGCCTGCGCCAGATCGTCGACCGTCTCGCCACGGCCAAGGACATCCTCATCGAGGGTGACCTGCGTCGCGAGGTGGCGATGAACATCAAGCGACTGACCGAGATTGGCTCGTACCGCGGCCAGCGGCACCGCCGCGGCCTGCCGGTGCGCGGCCAGCGCACGCGGACGAACGCGCGCAGCCGCCGCGGACCCAAGCGCGCGGTCGCGGGTAAGAAGAAGGTCAAAGCAGGCAAGTAATGGCGAAGCAGAAGAAGGTCGTTCGCACCCGGCGCCGCGAGCGCAAGAACGTGGTGGCCGGCCAGGCGCATGTCCAGAGCACGTTCAACAACACGATCATCTCGATCAGCGACGTCGACGGCAACGTGATCGCCTGGGGCTCGGCCGGCGCGCAGGGCTTCAAGGGCAGCCGCAAGTCGACGCCGTTTGCCGCCCAGACCACCGCCGAGGCCACCGCCAAGAAGGCTCTCGAGCACGGTATGCGCTCGATCGAGGTTTTCGTCCGCGGGCCGGGCGCCGGTCGCGAGGCGGCGATCCGCTCCCTGCAGGCGACCGGCCTGGAGGTCAGCGCGATCACCGACGTGACGCCGATCCCGCACAACGGCTGCCGCCCACCCAAGAGGCGGAGGGTCTAGTGGCCAACTACAGCGGGCCGGTCTGCCGGTTCTGCCGCCGCGAGGGCGCCAAGCTCTACCTGAAGGGCGAGCGCTGCTACACGCCGAAGTGCGCCATCGAGCGCCGCGCCTTCGCGCCCGGCATGCACGGCCAGGCGCGCAAGCGCAAGACGTCGGACTACGGCCTGCAGCTTCGCGCCAAGCAGAAGGCGCGCCGCATCTACGGCTTGCTCGAGAAGCAGTTCCGCAATTACTTCGATCAGGCATCGAACGAGCCTGGCGTCACGGGTATCAACCTGCTGCGCCATCTCGAGCTTCGCCTGGACAACGTGGTTTACCGGATCGGCTTGGGCAGCTCGCGCAAGCAGGCCCGCCAGCTGGTGACGCACCGGCACTTCGAGGTCAACGGCAAGTTGGTGAACGTGCCGTCGTACCAGCTGAAGCCCGGGGACCAGCTCAAGGCGAAGGGTTCGGACGGCGTGTTCGACGTGGTGCTGGAGGCCTCCAAGGTCCGCCCGGTGCCGTCATGGCTTTCCTTCAACACGGACGAAAAGTCCGCCAAGATCCTCACCCGGCCGGAACGCCACGAGATGGAGTCCGGGGTCGAGGAACAGCTGATCGTCGAGTTCTATTCAAGGTAGTCGGAGGTAGATAACCCACTTGGCAATTGACACCCAGATGACCGTGACCCCACAGGTCCGCAAGCTCGAAACGAGCGCGAACTACGGAAAGTTCGACATCGAGCCCCTGGACCCGGGGTTTGGCACCACCCTTGGCAACACGCTGCGCCGGGTGCTGCTTTCTTCGCTTTGGGGCGCAGCGGTGACGTCGATCCAGATCGACGGCGTCGCCCACGAGTTCACTGCGATCCCCCACGTCAAAGAGGACGTGACCGAGGTGATCCTCAACCTCAAGCAGCTCCGCCTGAAGAGCTTCACCGAGGACCCGATCACCCTCCTGCTCGATGTCAAGGGGCCGGCCGAGGTGCGGGCCTCGCACATCCAGGCCACGGCCGACGTCGAGATCGTCAACCCCGACCTTTACATCTGCACCCTGGCGGCGAAGGGGCACCTGCGCATGGAGCTCAGCGTCGAGCGTGGCAAAGGCTACGTCCCGGCGGAGCGGAACAAGCGCGAAGGGCAGCCGATCGGGGTGATCCCCATCGACTCGATCTTTTCTCCCGTGGAGAAGGCGAACTTCGTGGTCGAGAAGACACGTGTCGGCCAGTCCACGGACTACGACAGGCTGATCATCGAGGTGTGGACCGACGGAACGATGTCCCCCGAGGAGGCTGTGAGCCACTCGGCCGAGCTGTTCACCCAGCACCTCAACCTGTTCGTCAAGTTCCGCGACAACATCGAAAGGCACGAGCAGGACCTGCGCGGCGAGAAGACCGGGCAGAATCGCCTGAACGACACCCCGATCGAGGAGCTCGACCTTTCGGTGCGCGCGTTCAACTGCCTCAAGGCGAACGAGATCCAGACCGTCGGCCAGCTGCTCCAGAAGCGGGAGGAAGAGCTCCTCGCGCTGCGGAACTTCGGCCGCAAATCGCTGGATGAGATCAAGGAAAAGCTCGTCGAGAAGGGTTTCATCAAGCCCGAAGAGATGGGCACGGTCCTGCGCGGCTAGCCGGCCTGCATGCGCCACCAAAAGAGCGGCCGCCGCTTCAACCGGGACACCGACGCGCGCAAAGCGCTGATGCGCAACCTGTGCACGTCGCTCCTGGAGAGCCCGAGCGGTCGCATCACGACGACCGAGGCGCGCGCCAAAGAGCTGCGGCGATGGGTCGAGCGGATCATCACGACGGCCAAAGACGGGGACGTCACCGCGAAGCGCAAGGTGAGCGAACAGATCTCCAAGCCGGAGGTCGTGGAGAGGTTGTTCTCCAACCTGATCCCGCGCCTAGCCGAACGACCCGGGGGTTACACCCGAATCATTCACAAGGGACCGCGCCTTGGCGACGCGGCCCCCATGGTGATCATCGAGTTAGTCGACTGAGGTTGAGCAACACCTCCCCATTCATGGGGAGGTGGCCCGCAGGGCCGGAGGGGCTCTCCCGGCCGACGTTTAAAAAGTGAATATCAAAGTCGTGCTGGAATACGACGGCTCGAACTTCGCGGGCTGGCAGCAGCAGGCGAAGGGAAGGACCGTGGAAGCCGAGCTGAAGCGAGCTCTGCGCTCGATCACGGGTCAGGACCATGTGGTCTATGCGGCGGGTCGAACCGACGCGGGCGCCCACGCCGAAGGTCAGGTGGTGAGCTTTCACACCGACGGGCGGATCTCGCCGTATCGGCTGGTGGCGGCGCTCAACGCAAGGCTGCCCGAAGATGTTGCCGTCCTGTCGGCCGCCCAGGTCGCGGACGATTTTCACGCCCGCTACTCCGCTAGGTGGCGCCGGTACAGGTATCGCTACCTCGACCGGACGGCCCGACCTTCGCTGGAGCGCGGCCGCTGCTGGCATTTGCGGGGACCGCTCGACGTCGATGCGATGTCGAAGGCGGCCAAAGCGCTGGTGGGCAAGCATGACTGGACCAGCTTCTGCTCGGCCTCCGAGCCGGCCGCCGCAAGGGTGCGCGCGATGCGCTCCGCGCATGTCAGGCGGCAGGGCGATTTCGTCGAGCTGGAGCTGGTCGCCGAGGGCTTCCTACGCGGCATGGTGCGCGGCATCGCGGGCGCGCTCGCCGAGGTGGGCCGCGGCGTCCGGCCGCCGGAGTGGGTGGGAGAGGTCCTCCGGGCACGCGACCGCCGGATCGCAGCGCGAACGGCTCCCGCCGGGGGGCTGACTTTGATGGAAGTGGTTTACTAGGTAACCCGAAATGAGCAAACAGAAAACATGGACGGCGAAAGCCGCGGATCTTAAAAGTGACTGGTATGTGGTTGACGCCACAGACCAGGTTCTGGGCCGCCTGGCCTCAGGCGTGGCCGCGATCCTGCGCGGCAAGCACAAGCCGACGTTCACCCCTCACCTGAACAGCGGCGACCACGTGGTGGTGATCAACGCGGCGAAGGTGAAGGTGACGGGCAGCAAGCTGCAGAACAAGGAGTACACGCGGTACACGGGTTACCCGGGCGGACTGCGCAAGCGAACGCTGCAGCGGGCCCAGGACCTCGACCCCACGTTCCCGATCACCACGGCGGTGCGCGGCATGCTGCAGCGCAACACACTTGGAGCCGATATGCTGAAGCGCCTTCGCGTCTACGCGGGCGCTGAGCACGGGCACCAAGCCCAGAGTCCGAAGGCCCTCAGCTTCGACGAAAAAGGAAACATCAAGATTGGCTGACACGATGAATCGAGGTACCGGCCGCCGCAAGAATGCGATCGCGCGCGTGCGATTGCAGCCCGGCGAGGGTCGTGTCACGGTGAACGAGAAAGACCCGCTGGCTTACCTGGGCCGCCGCGTGCTCGAGATGGCCGCGCTTGCCCCCCTGCGCGTGACCAACACGCAGCGCAAGTTCGATATCACCATCAAGGTGATCGGTGGCGGGACGAGCGGTCAGGCCGGCGCCATCGCCCACGGCATCGCGCGCGCGCTCTGCCGCTACGACCCCGACTTCCGAGCGGCGCTGAAGAAAGCGGGCCTGCTGACACGCGACGCACGGATGAAGGAGCGCAAGAAGTACGGCCTGAAGCGAGCCCGGAAAGCTCCCCAGTACACAAAGCGCTAGAACGCCGGCTCGACTGGCCGGCTTGCCAGAACACGCGCGACCTCGGTGGCCTTCCCGGGAGTGGGGGCGTGACACGCTCGCGTGTTCTGATCCGCTCCGACCATCTCGGCCATCTCACGCCCGCCGGGCGCGAGGCGCTCACCGCGTATGGCGTGTCGGTCGTGATCGACCTCCGCAGCATGTCCGAGGTCCTCAGCTCGCCCAATCCGTTCGCCGGGGGCACGGCGGCGACCTACCTCCACCGGGAGCTAATCGACGACGCGAACATGAACAGGATCGGCGATTCGGAGGGCATGTTCGAGCGATACCTGTTCATCGTGAACAACCGGCCGGAAGCGTTCCGCGACATCTTGACGTCGGTGGCCGAGGCGGACGGCGGAGTCCTGTTTCACTGCTTCGCGGGCAAGGACCGGACGGGTCTCGTTGCGGCGATGCTACTTTCCCTGGCTGGGGTGCCCGCCGAGCATATCGCCGCCGATTACGGCGAGACAGACCGCCAGCTGGCCAGCCAGTACGAGCTCTGGATCAGCGAGGCTGAGGCGGACAAGCGTGATGCGTTCCGGGAAGAGCTCCGGTGCCCGCCCGAGCGGATCCTCGGCGTCCTCGACCACGTGGACCAGAGGTGGGGCGGCGTCGCCGGTTACCTCGAAGCCGCCGGCGTGACTCCGGACAACATCGACCGCCTCAGCTGCAGGCTCGCCTAGCTAAGTCATCAGCGCCGGCGCGGCCTGAAAGCCGTCGGGCAGCGGTGTTCCGACCTCTTTGGAGATGACCTCGACAATCTCCGGCTTGAGCGGGCCAAGCACGCCGAGGAGCTCATCCTGCTCGCGTTTGCCGACCTTGAACTGATTCAAGGTGGCGACGAGATCCTCGACCAGGGCGTCGAACTCTCCACTGGTGACGCGCATGCCGGCGTGCGCCTCTTTCATGCTCCGACCGTTGTAGGTGCAGGGTCCGCCGGCGGCCTCGCACACCTGGTCGATCAGCATCTTGCGCAGCCTGGCCATGTCCGTGCGCGCGAACTTGGCGTTGATCCTGTCGTCGGCGCCGACCCTGTCCCGGAATGCGTCGACCACTGCGCTCAACGCGTCCATGCCGCCCAGCCGCTCGTAAAGCGAACGTTCCATGTTGCCCACTCCTTTCCAATCCCGGTGTGGGGGACCTGACATGCCTCGTCCCGCTGCGTCGACTATTTGCCTTCCTGCGCACGATGTCAAGGGAGCTCTTAACAGGCAGGATGGTCGGCCGCCTGTCTGACCGCCAGAGTCAACGCCATGAATCAGAAAACCGTCGTCAAACAGCTCTATCGCCTCAACGTGGAACCCCGGGTCATCGATCAGCTAAGCAAGCTGGCGGCCAGGACCGGGGAGCCCAAGACGCGGATCGCGACGCGCCTCTTCACCGAGGCGGTGATGGGCTTCAAGCCGCCGATCAAGAAGAACGGGGCGAAGACCTAAGCCCTCAGGCTTCAGGCGTCTCGCGACTTGGGTCGACCGCATGGCCGCCCGGAGGACTCGCGTACATGGCCTCGATCTGAGGCCCGTACTTGCTGTAGATCACGCGACGCTTGAGCTTCATGGTCGGCGTGAGCTCCTCGGATTCGGGCGACCACTCGGTGGGGAGGATCGTGAATCGCTTGAACTGCTCGACGCGCGAGAGATGGCTGTTCGCCGCGGTCAGCGCCCGCCGCACCTCCTCGATTACCGCTGGGTGCTCGGCGAGCTCGGGCATCGACGCGGCGGCCACGCCGCGCGCCTTGGCCCATGCCGGCGCGACCTGGGGGTCGAGGACGAGCAGGACCGAGATGAAGTTGCGCGCGTCACCCACGGCCACGGCCTGGCCGATGATCGGGCTCGACTTGGCGAGGGCCTCGAGGTTCGCGGGCGAGATGTTCTTGCCCGCCGAGGTGATGATCAGCTCCTTCTTGCGGTCGATGATCCGGTACTGACCGTGGGGACCGGGCTCGGCGATGTCGCCGCTGTGGACCCAGCCTTCCGCGTCGATCATGTCCGATGTTTTGCCGGGTTCTTTGTAGTAGCCGACCATGACGTTGCCGCCGCGGACGAGCAGCTCGCCGTCCTCGCCCAGCCGGACCTCGACGCCGGGCATCGGCCGGCCGATCGACGGGGCCTGGTGGTCGTCCATGGGCACGACGGTCGCGGGCCCCGTGAGCTCGCTCATACCCCAGACCTCGTAGAGAGGCAGTCCGAGCGCTGCCCAGAACTCGTGAACCTCGGGCCGGCACGGCGCGGTCGAGGTGATAGCCGTCGTGCACCGGTCGAGCCCGACCTTCGAGCGCAGCAGCACGAACAGCGGCTGCGCGCGCTCGACCGCCGCCGCAAGCTCCTCCGAAACCGGCTTTCCTTCGTGGCGCAGCCGGTAGGCCGAGATCGCGGCGGAGACGGCGCCCTGCGCCATCTGGCGCTTGGCCTCGTCGGGTTCGGCGGCGATGCCGGCCCCCAGCCCCGCCATCAGCTTCTCCCAGACGCGGGGGACGCCGACGAAAAACGTGGGCCGTGCCTCGACGAGGAACTGGAGCAGCTGATTCGGGTCGGGGCAAAGCCAGACCTCGTGCCCCAGCGCGATCCCTCGCCACTGCGACGTGAAGCGCTCGGCCACGTGCGCGAGGGGCAGGTAGCTGACCAGCGTCTGCGGCTCGATCGCCCAGAAACGCTGCACAGACTCGAGCGTCCAGATGATGTTGTTGTGTGAGTACACGACACCTTTGGGCGGCCCGGTGGTGCCTGACGTGTAGATCAATGAGATCGTGTCCTCGGGTCCGACTGCACGCCACGACTCCTCAAACGCCTCCGGCTCGGCGGCGTGCAGCTCACGGCCGCGCGCGACGAGCGAATCCCACGTCATGACTCCGTCCGGCGCGTCGCCATGCACCAGCACGAGGTGGTGCAGGTTGGGGGTCGCAGACCTGATGGCGAGGAACTTCTCGAGAAATCCCGCGTCCTCGACGAATGCGACGGTCGCCTCCGAATGGTTGGCGACATACTCGAGCTGTTCGGGGGCGAGCGTGTTGTAGACGCTGATCGCCGCCCCGCCCGCGTGCACGATCCCAAGGTCGGCGATCACGTGCTCCGGCGCGTTGCGCGCCATGATCAGGCCGAACTGACCGGGGCCGAATCCAAGCGAGCGCAACGCGATGGTCACGGCCGCCACCTCGTCGCGGTATGCGCGCCATGTCAGGGTTTTCCAGTCGCCGTTGTCCTTCCAGTGCAGCGCGGGTTGCTCGCCCCACTTCTCGACCGCTTCCGCGAAGGCGGTGCAGACCGTTTTGCCCGATACCGCCGCGTCGATTGCGGCGCGCTCCGCGAGCACGTCCATAACCGGGAATACACTACTCGTTGGTGGTGGGGACAGCCTGATCTACATCCGCTCGCACCGGTCGGTCGTGTCCGTTGGCGTGGCCGGTCTGGCGTGGGCGGCCGTTTTCTCTCTGCTGGCGCTGGCAGCATCGAGGGTCCCCGAGGGCGGTGTCGCAGGCATCGCGCTGGCCGCCGGTGCGGTGGGTGGCGTGGCGCTCGCCGTGTGGTCGGCCATCAGGCTTCTCGCCTGGCCTCGGGCGCGGCTGTGCCTGTTTCGCGACCGGCTGCTTGTGATCGAGGGCAGGCACGAGATGCGCGCCGTATGGAGCGCCATGGAGGCCGTCACCCTGTCGGAGCCTCTCTCATGGCCCCAGGTCCGCATGACCGACCGGCTCACGATTCAGCTCAGGAACGAGCCTCCGCTGGTCTTCAAACCGGCTGCGTTCGGGCTCGAGCCGGCCGCTTGCCGCGACCTCATCCTGCGGCTGCGGGACGACCCCAAGGTCCGGGCTCGGCTGCCGGAGTTCGACTCCTTGCGTGACCTCGCGATCTCACCTATCGTCGCGGGAGAGCTTATCGACCCTCGCCTCTAGAAGGGGTACGCGCTTTACCCTACGAACGCTGCGCGTTCGCGGGGGCCCCTAAATGGGCGCCCGGCGGGTCGCCGAGCGATCATGATCGCTCCTGTGATTTCGCTGGCGGGACGCGACTTCATCGACGTGGCCGACATCGACCGCACCGACTTGCGCCGGATCCTGGATCTGGCCCACGAGATCAAAGCCGGCCGATGGGCGAGGAAGCCCCTCCAGGGTCGCCACGTGGCCATGCTGTTCCAGCGGCCGTCGCACCGCACGCGTGTCTCATTCGAGGTCGGGATCGCCCGCCTCGGCGGGTCGACCACGACCCTCACCGGGCAGGACGTGCAGCTCGGCTTTCGCGAGTCGGTGGCCGACGCGGCCCGCGTCCTCGATCAATACGTGGACGGAGTGGTCGCGCGCTTGCGCTCGCACGAGGACCTCCTGCAGCTGGCGCGATCGTCGGAGAAGCCGGTGATCAACGCGCTGACGGATCGCTCCCACCCGTGCCAGGTGCTGGCCGATCTGATGACCCTCGAAGAGGTCGGCGGCGATCTGGCCAAGCAGCACGTCGTCTACATCGGTGACGGCAACAACATCGCCAACTCGCTGATCGAGGCCTCAGCGTTAGCCGGCCTCGCGCTCACGGTGATCACGCCACCCGGCTACGACCCGCAACCCGACGTGGTGGAAAGGGCTCGTAGCATCGAACCCGGAAATTTCCGGGTCACGCTCACGAACAAGATCACCCTGGACGACGCGACGGCGATCTACACGGACGTATGGGCGTCGATGGGCCAGGAGGACGAGCGGGCCGTGCGACAGAAGGTTTTCAGCGCCTACCGGGTTGACCGGGCTTTGATGGACGCCGCTCCGCGGGCCGTCTTCATGCACTGCCTGCCCGCGCATCGAGGCGAAGAGGTCACGGATGAGGTCATCGACGGACCGCGGTCGGTTGTGTTCCAGCAGGCGGGGAACCGCCTTTACGCGCAGATGGCGCTGATGGCAGGACTGTTCACGGGGTGATCCAGCAGTTCTGGCTTCAGCTCGGTGAGGTCATCCGGCACGTCAGCCCGATCGAGCTGGTCGACGTGGCCGTGGTTGCCTTCGTGCTCTACCAGCTGCTCCGCCTCCTGCGCGGCACGCAGGGCACGCAGATCCTGGTCGGTCTCATTCTCCTGGCGGTCGTGGGGGTGATCTCGACGACGTTCAACCTGATCCTGCTGTCCTGGCTGTTCCGCAACGCGACGTTCTTCATCGTCATTGCGGTGATCGTCATCTTCCAGGCGGAGCTGCGACGGGCGTTTGACCAGCTCGGTCGCATAGGACACATCGGGCGTCCGCTCTCTCGCTACAACACGCGCCAGTACAACGAGGCCATCTCGGAGTCGATCCGTGCGGCCGAGCGGCTGAGCGCGAAGCGGACGGGCGCGCTGATCGCGTTCGAGCGCGAGGTCGGGCTCGAGGATTACGCGGCGACGGGCGTGCGCATCAATGGCGAGATCTCCGCCGAGATGCTGCAGTCGATCTTCTATCCGAACTCGCCTCTGCACGATGGCGCAGTGATAGTGCGAGGCAACCGGGTGGTCGCGGCCGGATGCCTGCTCCCCCTGCCGGAGGAAGGCACCGTGCGCGAACGCCTGGGCACGCGACATCGCGCCGCCCTTGGCCTCTCGCTCGCCTCGGACGCTCTTGTGCTCGTAGTCTCGGAAGAGACGGGGAACATATCGGTGATCGAGGAGGGCAAGATCAGTCGCAACCTCGACCCTGACAGCCTGCGCCGGAGGGTCGCGCTCAAGGTCGCCTCATCGAACGGAAACGGCATCTTCAGGTTCCGGCGATGACGGCCATCGTGCAGTGGCTGCTCATCGACTGGAAGTTGAAGGCGCTTTCGCTTGGGCTTACCGTGCTCCTGCTGGGAGCCGTGAGCTTCGCCGACTCGCCTGTCCAGACGGTCACCGTCAACGCCCACATCAGCTACGACAACACGCCGCGTACCGGGCTCGTCTTGAACAATCCGCCCCCGACGACGAGGGCCACCGTTACCGGGACCGCCGCGCAGATACGCACCGCGGTGGTCACCGCCGATATCGACCTCTCCAAGCTTCCGAAGGGAACGGCTATCGCGATCACGCCGGTGCCCGAGAACACCGGATCGGGGGCCGCGGTGACGTCGATCGCTCCGGTCACCCTGGACGTAGAGGACTACGTGACCAAAACGATCGACATCGAAGTGCGAGCCTCCGCCGCGCAGGGATGGCAGATCACCTCTGCACAGGCCGTTTGCGGCAGTCCGCCCAGCGCGTGCCAGGTGACCGTGATCGGGCCCGCGGTGCTGCTCAAAGACCTCACGGCCTACGCGATCGTCGACGCTCCGGTCAGCGCCAACTCGCGTGAGCAGCTGGCCACCCTGATCAAATTCGAAAGGGGAGGTAACCCTTACGAGCTTGGGTCCACGACCACGATTCCCGCCATCACGTGGTCACCCCAGACGGTGACCGCCATCGTGCAGGCCAAGCAGGGGACGCTGACGATTCAGGTCGCCCTGGTCGACGCCCTGCCCTCGGCGCTGCCGCCCGCCGGCTACCGCGTCACGGCGGTCGTGATCAGCCCGCTGCTGATCACCATCAGCGGTGCGCCGGACGTGGTCGCCGGCATCCCGTCGATCAGCTTGCCGGCGGTGTCCCTCGCCCCGTACACGTCCGACCACACCTTCAGCGTGAGGATCCCGGCCGCCGACCCCCGGATCAAGATGTCCACCACGACCGCCCAGATCACGTACAAGATCTCTCGGAACCCGGCGGTTGGTCCCTCGCCGTAGCCGTACCCGGTGCCGGCGGAGTAACCTGACGGCTTCCGCAGCCGTTCCAACGTTCCACCAGCAGTCGAAATAAGGAACCCGGGAGTTCTAGTAGAGGTATAGAGATGTGCGGGATCATCGGCTATCTCGGCGGCCGTGAAGCGACGCCGATCCTCATGGAGAGCCTCAAGCGGCTCGAGTACCGTGGCTACGACTCGGCGGGCGTAGCCGTCCTCGAGCAGCCCAAGGCGGGCGCCGCGACGCGGACCAGCGTCACCAAGTCCGAGGCCAAGGTCGACACCTTGATCGAGAAGCTCAACGCGAACATGCCCTCCGGCAAGCTCGGCATCGGCCACACGCGCTGGGCCACCCACGGCAAGCCGACCTACATCAACGCCCATCCGCACACGGACTGCCACGGCAAGATCTTCGTCGTCCACAACGGCATCATCGAGAACTTCGCCGAGCTCAAGGCCGAGCTGGAGGCGGAGGGCCACGAGTTTCCTTCGGAGACGGACACCGAGGTCGTGCCGCACCTCATCGAGAAGTACTACAAGGGCGACTTCCTCGCCGCCGTGCGCGCCGCGTTGAAGCGGATTCAGGGCGCCTACGCGCTGGCGATGTTCTCCAGCGACGACCCGGAGCTGCTCATCGGCGCTCGGCTCAACGCGCCGCTCGTGGTCGGCCTGGGCGACGACGAGTACTACGTCGCGTCAGACATCACCGCGATCATCCCCTACACCAAGCGCGTGCTCGTGCTTGGCGAGGGAGAGGTGGCGGCGGTCACGCCGCTGGGCGCGGAAGTGTCGACGCTCGATGGAGTGACGGTCAAGCCGAAGATCGTTCACGTCGACTGGGACGTGACCCAGGCGCAGAAGGGCGGCTTTGCCCACTTCATGCTCAAGGAGATCCACGAGACAGACGAAGCGATCGCCAACGCGATGCGCGGCCGGCTCACCGACGACGGGGTGGTCTCCTTCCGCGAGTTCGAGGCGTCCGACGACGAGTTGAAGAAGGTGCAGGAGGTCGTCCTGCTGGGCATGGGTACCTCGCTGCACGCGGCGATGATCGGCGAGCACGTGCTCGAGGACTGGGTCGGCATCCCGGCCCGCGCGATGGACGCCTCAGAGTTCCGCTACCGCAGGCCGACCTTTGGCGAGCACGCGCTCAGCGTTGTGATCACTCAATCCGGCGAGACGGCCGACACGCTCGTCGCGCTGCATCAGGCTCGCGCCCGCGGTGCCTTGACCGTGGCGGTGACGAACGTGATCGCCAGCTCGGCCGCGCGCGACTCCGACGGCGCGATCTACCTGCACGCGGGGCCGGAGATCGGCGTGGCATCGACGAAGACTTTCAACTCGCACCTGATCAGCCTGTATCTGCTCGCGATGCGACTGGCGCAGGCGAACGGCCGGATCTCGCTCGAGCGGCGGCACGAGGTGGTGGAGGCTTTGCGCGCCCTGCCCAATCAGGTGCGCGCGCTCCTGGGACGCGACGAAGAGATCGTGAAGTTGGCCCACAAGTACAGCAAGTACCGCAACTTCATGTACGCGGGTCGCGGCCTTGGCTATCCCGTCGCGCTGGAGGGGGCGCTCAAGCTGAAAGAGATCTCGTACGTCCACGCCGAAGGCACATCCGGCGGCGAGCTCAAGCACGGACCCATCGCGCTGCTCGACGACCAGTTCCCCGTCGTGGCGATCTGCACCGCGAGCTCGACCAAGGACAAGATGGTCAGCAACGTGCACGAGATCGTGGCGCGCAACGCACCCGTGCTGGCCCTGGTCTCGGAGGGAGACAAGTCCCTAAGCGGCGTCGCTACCGACCTCTTCGAGATGCCGCGCGTGGAAGAGGCTTCCTCCGCGATCTTGAACACCGTGATGCTCCAGCTGTTCGCCTACCACGTGGCGACCAAGCTCGGTCAGGACGTCGACCAACCACGCAACCTGGCGAAAAGCGTCACCGTCGAATAATCCCCTCTCCCCCTCGGGGAGAGGGTCAGGGTGAGGGGCGTAGACCCGCACTCCGCAAGGGTGAAGAGCGTAAGTCCCCAAAATGGTGTCGATGCAGCGCATAGGCGTCGACGCCGTCTCCGTGGACCGGATCGCCCTTGCCGTAAAGCGCTCCGGCTCCGGTTTCCTGAACAAGGTCTACACCCCTGCGGAGCTGGCCTACTGCGCGGGCAACGACGAGCGTCTCGCCGGCCGGTGGGCCGCCAAGGAAGCCGTCATCAAGTGCTTCGACGGCACCGGCATCTGCTTTCCGCGGCGCCGGATCGAGGTCTTGCCGGGTCCCCGCGGCGCTCCGAGGGCGCGACTCCTCGGCGACGGCCGGGGCGCCCAGGTGGAGGTCAGCATCACGCACCACAGCCGGCTGGCCGTGGCCACCGCGCATCTCGAGATCTCGGACGCGTCTGCGATGCTGCCGGCGCCGGACGCGGTCATGATCCCGGAACGGCCCAAAGACTCCCACAAGGGGACCTTCGGGACGGCGGTCGTCCTGGCCGGCAGCCTCGGTCTTACCGGCGCCGCGTATCTGTCGTCGACGGCCGCCGCCCGGACCGGCGCCGGCCTGGTCCGCCTCCTGGTCGCCCAGACCATCTATCCGATCCTGGCCGCCAAGTGCACCGAGGTGATGGCGACGCCGGTGCCCGAGGTCGCGCCGGGCGCGGTCGGGCACGCCGCCTATGACTCGATCCTCCGGCAGCTCGCGGCCGCCGAGGTGGGCATCGTCGGTCCCGGATTGGGTCGTGACAGCTCGACCTGGCGGCTGGTCGTCGACCTCGCGCTGCACGCCAGGTGTCCTCTCGTCATCGACGCGGACGGCCTCAACGCCCTGGCCGAGGCGCCGCGCTCCAAAGGCAAGCTCGCGCCCAAGCGGGTCCTTACCCCACACCCTGGCGAGCTGTCACGGCTGACCGGCAAGACCGCGGAGGCGATCAACGCCGATCGTCCGGCGGCGGCCCGGAAGGCGGCCAAAGAGTGGGGGGCGACCGTCGTCCTCAAGGGTGCGCACACCGTGGTCGCGCACCCGGACGGGCGCGTGAGCGAAGACCCGCACGAGGTGCCGGCGCTCGCGAGCGGTGGCACGGGCGACGTCCTCTCGGGGATCATCGGCGGCCTGATCGCGCAGGGCTCGGATCCGTTTTCGGCCGCGGTGACGGGGGTGTACGTGCACGCCGCCGCTGGAGCCAGGATCGCGCACCGCCTTGGCGATTCCGGCCTGCTCGCGGGCGACCTGCTGCCGGAGATCCCGCTCGTCATGAACGTGCTGCGCCAGGGCGGGCTCTGAGCGGCTCCCTCCGTTGGGCCGAGGTCGATCTTGGTGCGATCAGCGCCAACTGCGACCGCATCCTCGGCCACCTGCCGAAGGGAACGCAGCTTTTCGCGGTGGTGAAGGCCGGCGGCTACGGTCACGGCGCCGTCCCCGTGGCCCACGCGGCGCTCGAAGGTGGCGCGACTCGGCTGGCGGTGGCAACGCTGGAAGAGGCGGCGCAGCTGCGAGGCCTCGTCGACCCCGAACGGATCCTGGTCATGGGCGGGCTGCTTCCGGCGCAGGCCGGGCTCGCGGCCGCGTCGGGCTGCGGCGTCGCGGTGTCCACCCGCGAGCTCGCCGAAGCCCTGGCGCGCTCAGAGACGCAGGTCCCCGTCCACCTCAAGATCGACACCGGAATGGGTCGTTTCGGATGCGCGCCCGAGGACGCGCCTGCGCTGGCGCAGCAGATCGACGAGTCGCCGGGCACCAGGTTGGCCGGCACGTGGACTCACTTCGCGAAGGCGGAGTCCGACGCCGCGGCAACCAGGCGGCAGTTCGAGGTCTTCCTCGACACGGTTTCGCGCTTCGAGGTGAGCCCAGGGATTCGCCACGCCTGCAACTCAGCGGGCGCGCGCCTGCATCCCGATTTTGCGCTCGATGGCGTGCGCTGCGGCATCTCCATCTACGGATGCGAGTGGCCCGGCACCAAGCCGGCGCTGTCCCTGCGCGCGACGGTGACGCACCTGAAGACAGTCGAAAAAGGCGCCACCGTCGGCTACGGCTCCTTGTGGCGCGCCGAGGCGACCGCTCGGGTCGCGACGGTGGCGATCGGCTATGCCGACGGCGTGAGCCGCGCGCGGGCGGGCACCGGCGACCTCCTGGTGCGGGGACGGCGCGCCCCCCTCATCGGCATGGTCTCGATGGACGCGATCACGCTCGACGTGACCGACGTGCCCGGCGTTCAGATCGGCGACACCGCGACCTTGATCGGCCAGGACGGCGGCGAGGTGATCACGGCCGAAGAGGTGGCCGGGTGGTCGAAGACGATCAGCTACGAGGTGCTGACCTCGCTTGGACAGCGGGTGGAGCGGCGGTTCACCTCTCCACTTGCTGGGGGCCGCGCCTCTGCGGGGCACGGAGGGGGCGGGGAGGGATAGCGATCTTGTTGGTCCGGTCGTCGAGCCGGATGCACGCGGCGATGTGCTCTGGTCCCGCGACGCGAAACCTCGGTTGCTGCGGCAGGCATGGTTCGATCACGAGCGGGCAGCGCGACGCGAACAGGCAGCCGTGCGGCAGGTCGATCGGGCTCGGAACCTCGCCTGCGAGCAGGAAGCGGTTGGAGCGCTGAGTTGGGTCCGCCGGCAACGAGGCCGAGAGCAGCGCTTGGGTGTATGGATGCTGCGGGTCTTCGAACAAACGCTGCGCAGGACCCATCTCCACGATCGCGCCGAGGTACATGACGGCTACGCGATCCGCGTAGGCACTCACCGTATGCAGATCGTGCGAGATCAGCATGTACGTGAGGCCAAGCCTTTTCTGCAGCGTTGAGAGAAGCGACAGCACGCTCGCCCGCACCGAAAGGTCCAGCGACGAGGTGGGTTCATCGAGGACGAGGAAGCCGGGGTTGGTGGCGATCGCGCGGGCGATCGCAATGCGCTGAGCCTCGCCGCCGCTGAGCTGGCGGGGGGCGCGGTCCAGGTATCTGGCGGGCAGCTTGACGTACTCGAGGAGCTCGAGCAGACGCTCGCGCCGGGCAGCTCGGTCCAGTTTCGTGTGCAGGCGCAGCGGTTCCTCGAGGATCGTCTGGACGCGCATCCGCGGCGACAGGGCGTCGATCGGGTCCTGGAAGATCATCTGCGCGTTCGCGCGCCAGGACCGCACTCGGGATTTCGACATCTGCGCGGTATCGAAGCCATCGAACGTGATCCGTCCGCTCGTAGGCTCGACGAGCCGCAAGATGCAGCGCCCCACCGTCGATTTTCCCGAACCGCTCTCACCGACGAGTGCCAGCGTCTCGCCCGCGCGGATCGTGAACGAGACGCCGTTCACGGCGTGCACCGTTCCCTTGCCGCCCGCGAGTGGGTATCGCTTCACGAGGTCGGAGACCTCGACCGTGGTGCTCATGCCTGGCCTCGACTGCGCGCGTGCTTGGCGCCCCGGTCGGCCGCGGACGCCACGAGCCGCTGCGTATAAGGATGCTGCGGACTCGCGAAGATCGACTCGACGTCGGCCTCTTCGATCACCTCTCCGCGGTACATCACCGCGACACGGTCGCAGTACTGGGCGACGATCCCGAGGTCGTGAGTGACGAACAGCACGGCGGACCCGGAGTCCTCGACTCTGGAGTGCAGCGTATCGAGGAATTGCGCCTGGACGGTCACGTCGAGACCCGTCGTCGGTTCGTCCGCGATCAACAGCTTGGGCTCGTTGATGGTGGCCATGGCGATGAGGATCCGTTGCGCCATGCCGCCGCTCAGCTGGTGGGGGAATGACCCGGCGCGACGCCCCGGATCCGGAATGCCGACCGCCTTGAGCGATCGCACGGCCAGCTCAGATGCCTCAGTGCTGCCTACCTGGTGATGGGCTCGGTAGACGTTGGCGATCTGGTCGCCCACGGCGACGAGGGGGTTCAGGGCCGCGCGCGAGTTCTGGACGATCAAGCCGATCTCGCGGCCGCGGATCGCACGCAGCTCGTCGTCTGTCTGGGCGAGAAGGTCCTTGCCGCGGAAACGCACCTTGCCACTTGTGATCCGTCCCGGGGCCCGCACCAGGGCCATCAGCGCCAGAGCCGCCGTCGATTTGCCGGAACCGCTCTCGCCGACGAGCCCGACGAACTCGCTCTGCCGGATCGCGAGGTGGAAGCTCTTGACCGCCACCACGTCTCCGTCGGGAAGCGGATACACGACCTCGAGGTCGGTTGCCTCCAGGATCGGCTCGCCGGACGCGTTACTGGCGGTAGCGGGCTTCGAGCACATTGCCGATGATCGCGTAGCCGACCACGGTGATCGAGATCGCGAGGCCGGGAAACACGGAGGGCCACCACTCGCCGAGGATCAGCAGGTTGGCACCGGATGCGATCATGCCGCCCCACTCCGGCGTCGGTGGCCGGACGCCCGCGCCGAGGAAGGTCAGTCCGGCGGTGAACAGGATCGCCCAGCCGATGGTCACGGAAGCCTGGATCAAGGCGGGCGTCAGGGAGTTGGGGAGCACGTGCTTGAGCGCGATCACGATCTCGCGGTTGCCGACCGCCCGCGCCGCCTCGACGTAGGTGCGGCCGACCTGGGACACGACCTGGCTGCAAGTCAGCCGGAGGTAGATCGGCGTGTACAGGGCCGCGAGGGTGATGATCACATCGATCACGTTCCGCCCCGTCAGGACGACGAGGATCATGGCGAGGATGAAGATGGGGAAGGACTGGAACGTATCGGAGACCCTGATGATGGTCTCGGCGCTTCGCGTCCGGAAAAAACCCGCGAGCAATCCGAGCAAGGTGCCGGCGACGAAGGAGATCGCCGTCGCGGCGAGCCCGACGACGACGTCGACTCGGGGCGCCGCGATCACTCGCGAGAAGATGTCGAGGCCTGTGAGCTCGGTGCCGAACCAGTGCACGGGGTGGGGGTGCCGGCCGAGGATCGTCTCGACGATCAGTCCGGGAACGCTGGCGAGGCTTGGCGGCGGGGCCGAGACCTCGGGAGTCGGCAGCTGCGGATCGTAAGGCGCGATCACCGGACCCACCAGCGCGAGGAGCAAGGAAGTCGCCACGATCACAAGACCAACGTCAAACAGGACGTTGTGGCGCAGGAACCGGGCGATACGACGCCGCGTGATCCTCGCCGGCGGAGCGGCGGATGGGCCCGGCTCGGTCGCTTGGGGAATGACGATGGAGCTCATTGCGCGATCCGCGGATCGATCACCGAGTGGACCACGTCGATCGCGAGAAGGATCAGCAGCGACCCGGTCGTCGTGATCAGGACGATGCCCTGGATGGCCGGGTAGTCGAAGGACAGGATGGAACGCACCGCGTACTGACCCAACCCGCCGAGCGAGAAGACCTGCTCGACGAGCACCGCGCCGCCGAGCATGTAGGCGTACAGGATTCCGATCAGGGTGAGCGACGGAGCGAGGCTGTTCTTGAAGGTGTAGGCGGCGATCCGGCGCTGGGGCAACCCGCAGCTGCGCGCGTACATGATGTAGTCCGACTGCAGCGCTTTCTCGACGTTCTGGCGGACCATCTTGATGATCGGTCCGGAAAGCACGAACGCAAGCGTCAGCACCGGCAGCAGGAGGTGATGCGCGGCTTCGGCGAATGAGGCGAAGTTGCCCGTGAGCAGGCTGTCGACCGTGACCATGCCTGTGATCCGCGGCGGGGCGGGGCTGAGCGGGCTCAGGATGCCCAGCGGCGCGGGCACCAGTCCCCACTTGACGTAGAAGAAAAAGATAAAAGTCAGGCCCCACCAGAATTCCGGTTGCGCGCCGGCGAACAGGCTGTAGACGAACACCCCACGACTCACGGGGCCATGCGGCCGGAGCGCGCCGATCAGCCCGACGGGCACCGCGACCAGCACCGCAATGAGAAAGCTGTAGCTGATCAGCTCCAGGGTGATCGGCAAGTAGATCCGGATCTCCTCCGCCACCGGCGCGCCGCTGTTCCACGAGGCGCCGAGGTTGCCCTGCAGAAGCCCAGGCCCGTACCTGGTGTCGAAACCGAGGTAGATCGCGAGCTGCGTCAGGTCCGACTCGTCGAGGTGGAGGAGGTGGCGGACGTGGGCGATGGCCTCCGGGGAAGCGTTGAAGCCGACCAGGTGGCCCACCGGGTCGGACGGCAGCGCACGCATCAGGAAGAAGACGGCCACGCTGATCACCGCCAGCTGGACGACGGCGATGGCGAGGCGGCGGAGGATGTATCTCCAGGGCATCTTCAGGTTGTCAGTTTGATGGTGGGCCGGCTCGCGTTGAGCCGGCCCCACAGGTCAGCTAGCCGAGCTTCAGCTCAAACCAGCGGAGCTGGTCCTCGGGGTGCCAGGTGATCCCGGACACGTTGTTCCGGACGCCCCATTGCGTCTCGTATTCGGCGATCGGGATCCAGTTCGGCGCCTCCATCAAGATCTCCTGCGCCTGCGCGAGGAGCTGGTTCTGCTTCGCGGGGTCGCTCTCCGAGTAGATCTGGTCGACCAGCTTGTCCATCACCGGATTCGAGTACTTGGTGTAGTTGCCGGGACCGGTCGTGGTCATGAACGGGCCGAGCGCGTACTCGCCGGTCACCAGGTCAGGCTTGTCCTGGTCGTCGAGGAACATCGGCAGCTCGTGCTTCGCGAACACCCGGTCCGCGAACTGGGCCTGAGGCAGCGGGTTGAGCTGGAGGTTCAGGCCGACGTTCTTGAAGGCGGCCTGAATCAGCGTGGCGACAGGTCCGAGCGTCCCTTCGCGCTCGGCCGTGTAGCTCAGTTGCAGCAGATTCGGAGGGAGGCCCTTGCCGCCCGGGTAACCCGCCTGGGCAAGCAGCGACTTCGCTTTCTCGACGTCGAGGTTGTACTGCGCCTGGGTCTTGAAGAACCCGACGTAGGAAGAGGGCACAGTGCCCTCCCACTTCTTGGCCTTGCCGACGTACGCGACCTGAAGGATCTGGTCGTACGGGAGCGCGTACGCGAACGCCCGCCGCAGCAGCACGTTGTCGAGCGGCTTGATGTTCCAGGGCAGGCCGAGGAACAGGTACTGGTTGCCGATGATGCCGTTCACCTTCACGCCCTTGCCGCCGGTGCGAAGGAAGTCGAACTCCTTGGGGGTCAGCGACTGCGCGATCTGCGCCTCGCCCGACTGGACGGCGGCGATCCGGTTCGCGTCCTCCGGCACCTTGCGGAAGTCGACGCGGTCGATCGCCGGCTTGCCCCGGTAGTAGTTGGGATTGGCCTTGGCGATGAAGTCCGACCCCTTGGTCCACTTCTCGAGGCAGTACGGGCCGAAGCTCGGCGCGTTGTTGTCGGTCGCCCACGCGTGGCTCCACGGGTCCGCCGATGTGGCGTGGGCCTTCATCTCTTTGCTGTCCCAGATCAGCGTGAAGAAGTCGGTCATCGCGGGCAGGAAGAGGCGCCGGATGCTGGAGACCTTGATCTTCACCGTGAAGTCGTCGACCTTCTGCACCTCGTCGCCAAGGGCCGTCTGGCTCTTGGGAGGGAACACGTCCGGTGTGAACCCGGCCACGCCGGCCGTGTTCATGAAGAACCACGAAAGCGGACCCAACGTCCCGGACACCGACTTGGCGCGCGCGAACGTGTAGATGACGTCGTCCGCGGTGAACTTGTTGCCGGTGCAGCCGACCACGTTGTGGCGGAGGTGGAAGGTCCAGGTCTTGTTCGCCTCGTCCAGGTTCCACGACTCGGCGAGGCGGCCCTCGAAGTTGTTGAAGTCGAGCTGGTTGACGCCATCCGCGCTCTGATTGCCTGAGCGCTTGAAATCGACGAGCTGCTCGCCGAGGTTGACGATGGCCTGCATGCTTTCGAGCACGAGCATGCCGGGTGCTTCGTTGTCGAGAGCCGCGACGGCGTCTGGCGACAAGATCGTGATCGTCTTCGACGTTTGCGACGTCGTCGCGCCCTGGCAAGCGCCGGCCATGAGAGCCGCAAGAATCACCAGCGGCAAGAGCTTGCGCATGTGTGCTTCCTCCAAACCCCGAAGTCTGGGTCTTCGGGTTTTGTCGAGAATAGATCCCGCCCGGGGGGTGCGCCATCGGAGCTTGTCAGCAGGAAACCGGCCGCCTCTGTGACGTTGTCACAAAACGGGTTCGGTCGGGCTCTCGGCGCGCGCGTACCTGGAAAGGGGCAGCAGCTTCAACGCAAGCTGCACCCTGAAACAGAACTCGCCCTCGAGGAGCGATCCTCCAAGGAGCTCTTCGATGCGCCTGCTGCGATAGGAAAGCGTGTTGGCGTGGACCCCCAGCCTTCGCGCAGCGAGCTTGCGGTTGAGGGCGGCCGCAAACAGCGCTTCCAGCGTTTGCGCGAACTCGGTGTGGCGTTCACGGTCGCGCCGGATGAGCTTGCCGAGAACCTCGTTGACGAAAGCGTCGACCGGTTCGCCGGCGCGAAACAGGTCGAACAGCGACAGCTCGTCGTATCTGCACACCAGGGATTTCGGCTGAAGGATCGACGCCAGCGTCTGTGCGCGCTGGGCTTCGGCGTAGCTCGCGACGATGCCGCCCGGGCCGCCGCGTGCAGTGCCGATCCCGATCGTGAAGTGCTGGCCCGCCAGGACGCCGGCGAGCGCTTTGAGCATTGTGCTCGCCACATCCGAAACCGAGTCGTCGGGCACCGCGACGATGAGCCCCGACCGCAGCACGACCGCAGGCGCGTCGGGCCGGTAGCGCTGCATCTGCGAGCGGCCGTGCGCGAGCTCGAGGTCGCGCTCGACGTTCAGCTGGCGGCCGCGGTTCCGGGGCGACACGACCGCGACCACGTGCATCCGGTCGAGGTCGTATCCGAAATGCCGGCCCTCGCGGATGACCGCCTCTTCGTCGTCGAGGTCACCAGACAGCATGCGGGTGACGAAAAGCCGGGTCGCCTCCTCATGCGAGCGGGCCCGGCGCTCGCGCTCGCCGAGGTAGCCTTCGGATGCTGCCGAGCTCACTAGGTCGGCGAACTGGAGCGTGAGCGTTCCGAGCCGGCCGAGGTCGTCGGGGTCCGCGATCTCGAGCAAGCACTGCCAGAGCACGCGGGTGCCGACGCGATAGGAGTGGAAGATCGCCTCCAGCGGCACGCCCTGGTGAAGCCTTCGCCGCCCCGCATCCGCCAGCTCCGTCAGCTCGGCTTCCGACGGCACCCTGTCCTCGGCCAGGGAATGGAAGTAGATCTCCACGTTGCGCGCGATCATGGTCGAGAAGTCGCGGTCGAGCTCGGCATCCGAGGCGTCGCCGTAGGGCTCGACGTCCTTGCGCACGGCGGCGCTGATCCGCTGCGCGAAGCCATCGATCTGCTCGCGCGTCAAGACCAACCGGGAGCGGACTTGGGATGGACTCACAATGGCAGGCCTACGTCTTGGGACGAAAACCGACGGGTGACGAGCCAGGAGTTTATAGCATCACAACCCAAGCCCAGATGATCGGTACGCGCGCCGGCCTCGACGTCAGCTTGCGATGTCCGCGGTGCGGCTCGGAGTTCGACCTAGCCCAGGACCTCGCAGGATGTCCGAAGTGCGCGCCCGCGGCGCCCGTCAACCTGGTCGCGGTCTACGACAACCCGCTTCCGAGAGGTCGCTCCCTGAAGGGTCGCTGGGACGGGCGCGCGCCGGGAATGTGGCGCTACTCGGAATGTCTGCCTGTCAGTGGAGCGTCCGTCGTCAGCCTCGGCGAGGGCGGCACACCGCTGACCGAGTGCCCGAACCTCGGCGGCGCGCTGGGGCTGCCTCGCCTCATGCTGAAGAACGAGTCCTTCAACCCGACCTGGTCGTACAAGGACCGGCTCGCCAGCGTCGGCGTGTCATGGGCGAAGGCCGCCGGTCGCGGCGGAATCGTCCTCTCGTCATCCGGCAACGCGGGCGCGTCAGCTGCGGCGTACGCGGCGCGGGCCGCGCTGCCCTCGCTCATCCTCACCACACGAGCCTTTCCCGCTCCGATGCGCGGCCTGATGACGAGCTACGGCGCGATGGTCGTGGCCACCGAGTCGCCTCGCGATCGTTGGACGCTGAACCGGGCGGTGGCCGCGGAGTGGGGATGGCTGCCGCTTTCCAACATGGCCGACCCGCCGGTGGGAAGCCACCCGGTGGCCGTGGATGCGTACAAGACGATCGCGTTCGAGATCGCGCAGTCGTTGAGCTGGCAGGTCCCGGACGCGGTCATCGCGCCGGTCGCGTACGGCGACGGGCTGGCCGGCATGTGGCGGGGTTTTCGCGAGCTGCGCGAGCTCGGGATCATCGACCGCGAGCCGAGGATGATCGCCGCGGAGGCGTATGGATCGCTCGAGCAAGCGCTCTCGCGCGGGCTCGAGTCCCCGGTCGCGACAGGCGGCAGCGGTTCCTTCGCGTTTTCAGCCGGCGCGCCGCAAAGCACGTACCAGGCCCTCGCCGTGCTGCGCGAGAGCAAAGGCGCGGCCGTTACGGTGAGCAACGATGAGCTGCTCGCCGCGCAGCGGCAGGCGGCCGCCGCGGAGGGTCTCTTCGTCGAGCTGTCCTCGGCGATGACGATCGCCGCCGCGCGCAAGCTCGCGGCCGGCGGCGCGCTGCAGCATGACGAGCGTGTCGTCCTGCTCATCACCTCAGGCGGCCTGAAGGACATGGGCATCGGCCGCCCCGAGCCCGAGATCCCGATGGTCAGCCCGACCCTCCCCGACCTCAACGACGTTCTCGACCGGCACTTCGGGTTTCGCGCGTGAAGTTCGGCGTCGCGCTGCCGACCTGCACTGAGGGCATGCTCTATCCGATCCCGTTTGCCGCGCCGCAGGACGTGGTCCGCGTCGCGGTCGAGGCCGAGCGTCTTGGTTACTACGCCGTCATGGGCAACGACCACATGACCACGCAGGCTTACGTGCGCAAGCGCTGGCCCGAACCGCCGAACTTTTTCGAGCCTCTCATCACGTACGCGTACTGCGCGTCGAGCACCAAGACGATCCGCTTGATGACCGGCGTGATCGTGCTCCCGATGCGACACCCGGTGGTGCTTGCCAAGCAGGTCGCGACGCTCGACCAGTTCACCGGCGGGCGGGTGATCCTCGGGGTCGGGGTCGGCGCGTACAGGGAGGAATACGAAGCCACGCAGCCGCAGCTGAAGAGCGTGCCGCGGGCCGACCTGGTGGAGGAAGGGATCCAGAGCATGCAGCTGCTCTTCACCGAGCGCAGGGCAACCTTTCAGGGCCGCCACTACCAGTTCGAAGACGTCGAGATGTATCCCAAGCCCTTGCAAACACCGCTGCCGATCTTTTCGGGTGGCAACGCCGAGGGATCGATCAAGCGCGCGGCGGAGCTCTGCCAGGGATGGCTGCCCGCCGGGATGGGGCCGCAACGCATCGCCGAGTCTCGCGACCGGCTGCTTGCCTACGCGGCTGCCGCCGGGCGCGACGGGAGCGCGGTGGAGATCGCGCCGCAGCTGGTGGTCTGCGTCGGGCGCACGGCCGAAGCCGCGGAGAAGGACTTCAAGCGGTCCCAGGTCTATGAGCACCTGCTCTCGCTGCAGCACTCGACGCTGAAGGGTTTCGACATCGACTCCTACGTCTCGATGAACCTGATCGGATCGACCGAGCAGGTCACCGAGCTGATCGAGGGTTACCGCGACGCAGGCGCGTCGCACCTGTCCGGCCTGCTCTTCGTGAGCAACTCGGTGGGGGAGTACCTCGAGCAGATGCAGCTGTTTGCCGAAACCGTCATGCCCCGGTTCGTGGACAGGGCGCCCGTCGCGTGAACCCGCTCCTGAACCTGGCGCGCGCCCACGATGTATTCGGCGCGGCGGACCTCGATGCGATCATGGCGACGACGCACGCCAACGTGCGTTACCTGAGCGGGTTCGTAGGTTTCGGGCAACGGCTTATGCCGAGCACCCAGGTCTACGCGCTGGCCCGGCTGGACAGGCTGGAGGAGCCGGTCGTCGTGCTGCCCGCGGGCGAGCTGGACATGTGGGCCCAATTCCCACCCGACCGGGCGACGCTGTCGCCTTACGGCAGGTTCTTCGTCGAGGTGGCGGAGGGGGTGACCGACGGCCAGATGCTTTCCGATGAGATCGGGCGCTATCGCACGCTCGCCGCGGACAACGTCGAGGCGACGTCGCTGGCGGCAATCACCTCCGAGCTCGACTCTCTGGGCTCGCGCGGCAGGGTCGGGCTCGACGAGCGAGGGATCTCCGCCGCCGCGCGAGACGAACTCAGGTCGCGCTACGGCGACCGGCTCGTGGATGCCGCGGCGATGTTCGACCGCGTGCGCATGGTCAAGACCCCGGAAGAGATACGGCGGCTTACACGCGCGACCGTGGTGATCGAAGCTGCGTACCAGAGGGCCATCGCCGGTGCCCGAGAGGGGATGACGGAAGCGGAGATGGCGATGATCTTCGACGGTGAGACGATCAGGCTCGGCTGCGAGCCCGTGTTCACGGTCATCGCGTTCGGCGACCGGTCGGCGCTTCCGAACGCGATGCCCGGCAACCGAAAGCTGTACCCGGGCGACATCATCCGATTCGACATCGGGTGCAGGTCGGACGGCTATTACTCGGACATCGCGCGCACGGCGATCTTCGGCGAGGTGTCGGCGAAGCAGCGCGACTACTACCAGGCGATCCTCGAGGGGGAGAAGCGCGCGATCGAGCGTGTCCAGGCCGGCGTGCCTGCCAACGAGATCTTCCGGGCCGCCGTCGCCGCGACCAGGAAGGCCGGCATCGCACACTACCGCCGGCATCACGTCGGCCACGGCATCGGGCTGGACGTGTACGACCTACCAATCCTGAACGAGACGACGGAGACCCCGCTCGAGCCGGGGATGGTCCTTGAAGTCGAGACGCCGTACTACGAGCTCGGCTTCGGCGGCCTTCAGGTCGAGGACACGATCCTGGTCACCGGCGAGGGACACCAGAGGTTGACCGGCAGCTCCAGCGAGCTAGCCCTGGTCGGATGAGGAGGTAGCCGATGGCGGACGAAGCGACGATCACGCCGGAGGGCGCCTCAGCGCTCGCGCGGTGGGCGGGGCTGCGCGAGACGCTGCCTGCGGAGCGCCTTGCCGAGATCTTCGAGGGCGTCCAGCAGGTGATCGAGCGCCTGTACTCCGTCGACGTGGAGGGATTCGAGGCCGATTTCCTGCAGCCCGACACGCGTGCGCGCTGAGGACCTGACCGGCCTCACGATCGAGCGGGCGGGCCGGCTGGTCCGGACGCGCAAAGTGTCCGCCGTCGAGCTGACCAGGGCGACGCTGGACCGGATCGCCGCGCTCGATCGCCTGAACGCCTTCATCACGGTCACGCCGGAGACGGCGATGGCGCAGGCCCGCCGCGCGGACCGCGACCTCGCACGCGGCGACGACCGCGGGCCGCTGCACGGAATCCCGATCAGCCTCAAGGATCTCTACTGGACGAAAGGCATCCGCACAACAGGGGGTTCGAAGATCCTCGGCGATTTCATCCCGAAGGAAGACGCCACCGCGACGGCCCGCCTGGCGAAGGCCGGCGCCGTGCTGGTCGGCAAGGCGAACATGCACGAGTTTGCGATCGGCGCGACGACCGAGAACCCGTTTTACGGCACGTGTCACAACCCGTGGAAGTTCGACCACATCCCCGGCGGTTCCTCCGGCGGATCGGCGGCCGCGGTCGCCGCCGGGCTCGGCCTGGCGTCGCTCGGCAGCTGCACCGGCGGTTCGATCCGGATCCCGGCCGCGTTCTGCGGCGTGGTCGGTCTCAAGCCGACTTACGGCGTCGTGCCTCGCACCGGCATCGTGCCGAACAGCTCGTCGCTCGACCATGGTGGCCCGATGACGCGTACGGCGGCCGACGCCGCGCTCGTGCTCGAGGCAGTCGCCGGACCTGATGGCAGGGATCCTTCGGCGAGCATCGCCAGGCTGCCCAGCGCCGGCACGGCGCGACGCAGATCGCTCAAGGGACTGCGCGTGGGCGTGCCCACCAACTACTACTTCGACGTCATAGATCCAGAGGTCGACGCGCTGGTGCGCACCGCGATCGGGGAACTGCGCAGGTTGGGCGCACGGATCGTGCCGGTTGCGGTTCCAGACGTGGAGCACTCCCTCGACGCATGCGTGGTGGTCGCGTGGTCGGAGTGCGCGAACGTCCACCGGCGCTGGCTGATCGAGCGGCCGCAGGACTACGGCGCGGACACGCTCGAATACCTCAGTGGGGCGCTGGCGTACAGGGGCTCCGACTACGTGCAGGCCCAGCGAGTCCGGGCGCGGATCCGGCGATCGCTGCATGAAGTGTTTCAGCGGGTCGACGTCATCGCTTCGCCGACCGGGGTGCTGGTCGCGTCCCGCATCGGCCAGACCGAGTTCAAGCTCGGCCGTCGTGCCGTGCCCGTGCTCAGCGTGATGGCGCGCATCACGTGCATCGCCAATCTCACCGGGGAGCCGGCGGTCAGCGTGCCGTGCGGCTTCACCAAGGCCGGCCTACCGGTTGGCATGCAGATCCACGGTCCGCAGATGTCGGACATGACCGTGCTCGGCGTGGCGCATGCCTACGAACGGGCGAGTGGGTGGACCTCGGAAACGCCGCCGCTGGAGCTGACTGTTTAGCTTCTGACGCCGACTCCGACGAACTTCTCGATCTCGACCGTGAATCGTTCGGGCACGCGCCACGGAAGCTGTCCCGTGAGGCCCTCGAGATGGACTATTCGCGCGTCGCGCAAAACCTCGGCGACGTCATGGTCCTTGTCGGCGAGCGGGTCCTCGCCCGCGTTGAGCAGAAGCACCGGGCACTCGAGCCCGCGGAGCGCCGGCTCGGCGTCGTACTTCCACGCGGCGCGATACATCCAGTTGTAGTGCGGCCCGGCGATCAGGAGCTGGAGGACCGCCATCTGGAAAAGCTCGATCGGTGTGCTCTCGATGGGGTAGTCCTTGCGCTTGCCCGACGCCCAGCGCTTCCACGCCCACATCATGTGGGCGCCGTCGATGGTCGGCTCCCAGTCGGGTGCGAAGTACTCGGCCCAGCTCTTGGGCGGCTCGCCGGTCCAGCCCCGGCTCAGCACCCGCTCGAAATAGCCCTCCCACTCGTCCGGCTTCATCAGCGGGACGCCGGTGAGCACCGCATGGGTCACCCTCGCCGCTCCAGCCTGGCGCGCCACCTCGAGCCCGATGTCCGCTCCGGTGTGGCAGCCGACGATGATCAGCTCCTCGAGACCGATATCGTCGATCGCCTCCAGAAGGGTCGCGCCGTACTCCTCGATCGTCGGCTGGCGCGCCGGCTTGTCGGAAAAGCCGTGCCCCGGCGTGTCGAACGCGTAGGCCCGGAACGAGCGCGCGAGAACAGGCAGGGCCGGCGCGTAGATCTCCGAGGACATCGGCGCCTCGTGGAAGCACACCACCGCCGGGCCGGCCCCGCCCTCGTGCCGGAAGTGGACCTGGCCCCGGCTGGTTTGTGCGTAGCCACGCATCGCGACCAGCGTACTTGCCTCCCGGGGGCCGCGGATTGTGACGATGTCACAGGTTTGCCGCCGTTCGTGCTGAGAAGCCACGATTGGCGACCGGGCGCCGGTCGCTTACGCTCAAAAACAATTGGCGCCGGCTTCAGTGCCGGCGCTCGATCGGCCTGCGGCTCTCGCAATGGAGGTAGGGATGGAGGACGCCGTCGCCTTTCAACAGCGGTTCATGGACCACGCGCTCGAGCCTGTCCCGGAGAAGGAGCAGCGGGGGCTGCTCTCGACCGTAGGCGTTTTCGTCGCCTGGGTGATCACCACCACGCCGTTCCTGGTCGCGGCCGCCCTGGCCTCCGGGATGAGCTTCTGGACGGCGATCGCCGCGCTGCTGGTAGGCACCACGATCACCGCCACGGTCGGCATGCTCGTCGGCATCCTGGGCCAGCGCACACGCCTGACCTCTTATCTGGTCTCGCGGATCGTCTACGGCGCCAAAGGCTCGACCCTCATCTCGGTCCTCATCGGAATCCTTTCCGTCGGCTTTGTCGGGGTCATCGCGTCCTTCCTCGGCGCGGTCATCAGCGCCGGCCTGCCTTTTCTTCCCGTCTGGGCGGGCTCGCTTGGCTTCGTGATCTTTGCGACGTTCATCGCGCTCGTCGGCTACAAGGGTCTTTCTTTCGTGGGACAGGTCTCCGTCCCGCTTTTGTGGGCGCTGGGCATCTTCCTCGTCATCAAAACGCTGAGCACCAGCGGCGGCTTCGCCCATATCACGGCATTCGTACCGAAAGGCTCGCTGTCGTTCGGCGCCGCGGTGACGATCATCGTGGCCGACTGGATCACCGGCGCGACGATCGCCTCCGATATCGCCCGCTTCTCGAAGCGTGCGCGTGACGTCGCGATAGCCTCGTATCTCGGCTGGGTCATCAGCTACTGCCTGTTCGCCCTGATCGGGCTCTTTGCCTACTACGGCTCCGGAAGCACCGACATCGTGGGCCTGCTCGCGTCACAGGGCTTGATCGGTGTCGCGATCTTCGTGTTCTTCGTCGCGCTCATATCCTCTACCGACGTCAACCTCTACGCGTTCTCGCTGGCGTTGACAAACCTGTGCGACGCGTTCGGCATCCGCTCCCTGAGTCGCGCCGCGTGGGTCGTCATCGGAGGCATCATCACCGCGCTGATCAGCCTCCTCGGCTACGCGACCACGTTCCTGCCGTTCCTGCTGACGATCGGCGTCATCATCCCGGCGTACGCGGGCGTCGTGCTTGCGCACTACTACGTGCTGGGGGCCAGCCGCCGCACGCCGGAGCAGCTCGTGTCGCGCATCGAGCCGGGAGTGCGCTGGACGGGGATCGTCGCGTTCATCGTCGGCGTCGTGGTCGCGTACTTCACAAACCGGGCCAACATTGGCATCCCCGCGCTGCAGGGATTGATCGTCGCCGGGCTCGTCTACACTGCGCTCGAAATGGGGTTGGGGCGGCGGACATCCACCAACGTGGCCGCAGCTTCGGTCCGTTAGGAGGTCATCGATGAGCGCTGATTGCCGGCATCCCCGAGTCTTCAACGGTGTCGAGGAGATCGTCCATCCCGACCACACGGCGCTGATCGTGGTCGACGTCCAGAACGATTTTGCCCATTCGGATGGCTTCATCGCCAAATTCGGCCTGGACATGTCGTACATCCAGGCCGCCCTGCCTCGGGTCAATGCGGTCATCAAAGACGCGCGCCGCTTGGGCGTGAAAGTGATCTATCTGCAGGAGTGGATCAGGCGCGACACGATCCTGCCCAACTTCATCACCCAGTTCGGAGATTTCGACCACATCGCCGTTCGGGCGGACACCTGGGGCTCCGAGTTCCATCCCGACCTCGTCAAGCCTGAGCCGGGGGAAGCCATCGTTCGCAAGCCGTGCTACGACGGGTTCCAGGACACCAACCTCGATGTCACCTTGCGAGCGTCCGGCATCAAGACCTGCGTGTACGCCGGATTCGCGTCCAACGTGTGCGTGGAGGCGACGGCGCGTCACGGATTCGTCCAGGGCTACTACTCCGTGCTGCTCGCGGATGCAACAGCCGCCGGCACGACGGCCGAGCACGACGCCTGCCAGACGACCTTCAAGGTGTTTTACGGACCGGTCCTCAAGACAAACGAGGTGGTCGACATCTGGACCAAGGTGCAGCAGACCGCGGGCGCGGTGCGCTGAGGAAAGCGGAGGGGGCGCTCCGCACGGGCGCCCCTCCGCTCTTGACTCCTCCCTGATGCGATTCGGTTTCGCCGCGGTGATCGATGTGCCGCTGCGCGAGCTCGGAGCGCGCGGCGAGCTGGTGGAGCGTCTGGGATTCGATCGCTGTTGGCTGCCGGACGAGAGGCTCACCCGCAACATCTACGCCGGTCTCACCGTGACAGCCCTGCGCACGAAAAACGTGCAGCTCGGGATCGCGGTGACGAACCCGTACACGCGCAATGTCGGAGTCACCGCCGCGGCCGCCGCCACAGTCGATGAGCTCTCAGGCGGCCGCGTGTCGCTCGGCTTCGGCGCGGGCGGAGGTCTCGGCCACTATGGGGTCGACCGCAGCCGGCCGGCGGTCGCCGTGCGCGAGGCGGTCAACGTCACGCGGGCGCTCCTGGCGGGCGAATCCGTGACCTTTGATGGCGTGCATGTCCACATGAAAGACGCTCGCCTCGACTTTGCCGCGCCGCGGCAGGTGCCGATCTACATCGCCGCGCGCGGTCCTCGCCTGCTCGAGCTGGCGGGAGAGATCGCCGACGGCGCGATCATCGGCGGGTTCGCGAGCCGCGAGGGCATCGCGCATGCGAAAGCAGCGATCGGCCGCGGGCTCGAGCGCGGGCATCGCCGATGGAGCGACATCGATCTTGTCGCGTGGCTGTACACGAGCGTCGCCGACGACGCCGGGGCGGCGCGGCGGGCCGTGGCGCGTCTCGTCACTACATCGCTGGTGACCAGCCGTCCCATCCTCGAGACGATCGGGGTGCGCGTTCCGGAGCCGCTTCGGGAATGCCTCGAGGCATCCGGCTGGAGCGTCAGCGCCGAAACGATCGACGAGTGCTCGCGCCACCTGAGCGAGGAGATCCTGGACGCGTTTTCGATTGCCGGCACCCCCGAGGACTGCGCGCGCAAGCTCGTCGAAGTCGCCCGCCAAGGTGTGAAGGAGATGGCCATGGTTGCCCTACCCGCCGAAGGACAGACTCCCGAAAGCCTGGCCGAGCGCCTCGCGTCCGAGGTGCTGCCCGCGGTGCGCTCCGCTCTCGGTACCCAGACGGTGGCGTCGTGACCGAGCGGCTGCAGGCGCAGCTGCGCAAGCGCGGGCTCGACGGGTTCGTCGCTACCTCTTTTCAGGGCGTCTACTACACGTCAGGCATCCGGAGCGCGACGCTGAGGATCTTTCCGCGTGACGCGCAGGTCTACGCGGTGGTTCGCACGGACGACGTCAGCCGTCCGGTGATCGTCGCCGGGCGCGGCGATATGGACACGGTCGCGGCGAGCGGTGAGCGGCTGAGGGGTATCGGGTACGGCAAGTTCTTCCGCAGCGTCGAGTCCGATGTCGTGCTGACCGAAGTCGAGCGCCGGCTCGTGAGCTGGGGCATCGAGAAGGAGCCCGCGGCCTCCGCCGGCGATGCCCTCGCGGAGGCATTGACCACGCTGGACCTCGCATCGGCGAGCGTGGGGTTCGAAGAGCTGAACGCTTCCGTCCAGGAGACCGTCAGGCGTGCGCTCCCCGCGGTCGAGCTGGAATCCGCGCCCGAGGCGCTCAAGCAGGCGCGACTCCTCAAGACGCCGATCGAGCAGGACCTGCTCGGCCGGGCGGCGACCATCACGGAGGACGCGATCGGAGCGGCGGTCGCGCTGGCGCGGGATGGCGTGACCGAGAAAGACATGCTGGTCGCCTTCCAGCGTCACCTGGTGGAGAACGGGGCGGAGCCCGTGCTCGCCTTCATCCGGTTCGGTCGCAACGGCGGCGTCTCCCAGGTGGCGGCCGGCGATACTCCGCTGCGCCGCGGCGACCTGATCTGGTTTGACGTGTGCGCCGAGTTCGAGGGCTACAAGAGTGACGTCGCGCGGACGTTCGCGCTGGGCGACCCGGGCGCTCGCGCGCGCGACTACTACGGCGCGCTCAAGATCGCCGAAGACGTGATGATCGACACGGCCAGACCCGGCCGCCGGGCGTCTGAAATCTTCGACGCGTGCGTCCGGGCGGCGAGGGACGCGGGGATTTCGAACTATCGCCGGCATCACGTCGGACACGCGATCGGGCTCGACGTGTACGAAACGCCGCTGCTGGCGCCCGGGCAGGAGACCGTGCTCGAGGAGGATATGGTGCTGAACGTCGAGGCGCCGTACTACGAGGTCGGTTTCGGTGCATTGCACGTCGAAGATCCGATCGTCGTGCGCTCGAATGGCGGTCAGGTGCTGACGAGGAGCTCGCGAGAGCTTGTCCTCCTCTAAGACCAGGCCCGCGATCGCGCCCCCGTTTGGATCCTCGCGGCTGCTCGCGCTTCGCTGCATCCGCTGCGGGACCGAGTACCCGGTCGGCCCGATGTTCAAGGGCTGTCCCTCGTGCTTGTCCCGTGGTCTTCCCACCAACCTCACGGTCGTGTACGACCTGGAGCAGATCCGGAGGCGTTTCGACCCCAAGCGACTCGACGGACGCCCGCGGACCATCTGGCGTTACGCGGAATTCCTCCCGGCGGAACCCGAAAACGCGGTCTCCATCGGCGAGGGCATGACACCGCTGCTGCCGGTTCCGCGCCTGGCGAAACACCTGGGGATCCGCAACCTGCTGGTCAAGGACGAGAGCCGGAATCCCACCTGGTCGTTCAAGGACAGGCTCGCGTCTAGCGCGGTGTCGATGGCGAAGCAGATGGGCGCCAGCGTGGTCACGGGCTCTTCATCTGGCAACGCGGGATCGGCGACGGCGGCCTACTCCGCGCGCGCAGGCATTCCGTGCGTGATGTTCACGACGCAGCAGTTCCCCCTGACGATGCGCGTGCAGATGGCGGTGTACGGAACCAAGATGATCGCGACGCCGACAATCCAGGACCGCTGGCGCATGGTCGAAGCGTGCGTCGACAGCTGGGGATGGTTCCCGGTGACGGTCTTCGTCTACCCGCTCGTCGGCAGCAACTGCTTTGGCATCGAGGGCTACAAGTCGGTGGCTTTCGAGCTCGTGGAGCAGCTGGGACGCGTGCCCGATCACATCGTGATGCCGGTGGGCGCGGGCGACGCTTTTTACGGCACCTGGAAGGGGTTCACGGAATACCGCGAGCTGGGCTTCATCGACACGCTGCCGACCATGGTCGCCGCGGAAGTGTTCGGCCCGCTCGAGAACGCGCTCGCAAAAAACCTCGACCACGTCGAGGAAGTGCCGTGGGGACCCACGCCGGCGATCTCCGTCGGCCTGAACACGAGCGCCTACCAGGCGCTTGCCGTCCTGCGCGAGTCTGGCGGCTCGGCTCGCAGCCCCAGCGCAGAGGAGATGATCGCGATGCAGCGCGAGCTCGCCGAGACCGAAGGCATCTACGCGGAGGTTTCGTCGGTGATCTCGTTGTGTGTCGCCAAAAAGCTGGTGGACGAGGGGAAGATCGGGGACGACGATCTGGTCGTCGCCTTCCTGACCTCAGGCGGCCTGAAGGATCCTGAGACCACCGCCAAGCACCTGCCGGCGATCCCCTTGATCGAGCCGAATCTCGACGCCCTGCGCTCGGCCCTGGAGGGGACCTACGGCTTCGCGGTCTAGCGTTCCTTCCAGGTCCAGGCCGACCAACCGCACGCCGCGCGTGCAGCGGCGCTGAGCGTCCGCACCTGGCCCACCTGGGCGCTGGTCGGTCGCGTGCCTTGCGTCCAGATCGCCTTCAGCTCCGCCTTGAGCGCCTGCGCAGCCGTGGTGCACTGGGCCGTGGGCGTCGCGGTGGTCGTGTGAGCCTTGATCGCGGCACTGATCTCCGCCGCGCACGCCGTGCGGGCCGCGGTGAACAGGGACTTGAAGTTGGCGAGCTCGGCGGCGTCCTCCGCCTGTCCGGCGGCGGAATCCGGCTCGAGCGTAGCCTGCGCACGCTCGGCCGCGTCCTCTGAGCGGTCGCCGGCGAAGGCGGTCTTGATGTCCTGGATCGCTGCGGTGCAAGCCGGGCTCAAGGCAAGCGCGATCGTGTGCGTCTCGTTGGCGGCCGGCGCGGTGTCGACCGCCACCGTTCCGGCCGAGGCTGCTTGAGCCGTCAGGCCCAGCACAACGAAGCCGGGAAGGACCGCCGCGACCTTGAAACAACCGACGAACTTGCGAATCGAAAGCATTCGTAGCCTCCTCGTGTTGCCCTGGTTGGGCCTGAAGAGACTAACGAATTTCCGCAGTCAACCTGGCGTGCGCCGGTCGCAGGTCGACCCACGCCTGGCGCTCGGACGACTCGACCATCGCGACCGTGAAGGCAAGGGTCGCCAGGTTGTCGCGGCCTGAAGTCTCCGGCTCGCGGCCTTCGCGTACCGCCAGTGCGAACTCGGTCAAAGTGCCCGCCCGGTCGACCCGCGACATGGCAGGCAATTCGAGGATCCTTCTTTTGCCCCGCCGGGGCGTGACCACGACCTTGTCGTGCAGGAGGCCGTTATCGCCCCGGCTCGTCCACCTGACATTGCCGTGCTCGAGCTCCATGTTCCATTCCCCAGCCCACGGTGTCTTCGGTCCGGCGCTGATCCAGCTGCCCCGATAGCTGACCAGGGCTTCACCGAAGGCGACCGAGGCAGCCGCTGTCGGAGGCCCGTCGAAGCCGCCCCGCCCAACGTTCGCGGTGCTGCAGAAGACGCGATCCGGCTCGCGGCCGACGATCAGGCGGAGCAGGTCGAAGTGATGGATCGACATATCGACCAGGAGGGGCTGGGAATCCAGGTGGATCCGAAAGCGGGGTTTAGGCGGGGATGAATAGTCGCGCCGGAAGTCGATTCCGATCTCGTACAGCTCGCCGAGCGAACCCTCATGCACCAGCCGCGCGGCGGTCCTTGCCGCGGGGAAGAAACGGTAGTTCTGGCTCACCATCAGGGCCAGGCCTTTGGCGGCGGCCAGGGATACCAGCTCGGCTGCGACGTCGAGTTTGTCGGTGAACGGCTTCTCCACGAGCACGTGCAGACCCGCCTCGAGGCCTGCCCGGGCGAGAGGTGCGTGGCCAGCGATCGTGGTCGTGACCAGCAGGGCTTCTGGTCGCGCCGCGGCGAGGGCGGCGTCGAGCGAACCGAACCACGACGCCCTCGCGCCGGGCAGCCGCCTGGAGAGGAGCTTGAGTGCGCCGGCATCCGAATCGACATAACCGACCACCTCGACCTCGTCGACGGTGGGGTTGACGCGCCAGGCCCAGTCGCGGCCCCAGTCCCCCAGTCCGACCTGCACGATGCGAAGGGGTCGCGTCATCCGGAATACCGTCTCGCCCGCGCCGCTTCAAATGACTGCAAGGCAGGTGATCCTACACTGGCACTACTGATGGCGGAACCCGCCGCCCAAACCGCCTTCGCGGAGGAGGCTCTGACACACCTCGACACCTTGTACAGGGGCGCGCTCCGGCTCACGCACGACCCGGACGCGGCCCAGGACCTGGTCCAGGAGGCTTATCTGCGGGCGCTCCGCTATCAGCACAGCTACCAGGCGGGCACGAACATGAAGGCATGGCTCTTCGCGATCATGCGCAACCTTTTCTGGGACCGCTTCAAGGGCTCGCGGAAGGACGACGTCAGCCTGGACGATCTCGGCGAGTTCGTGCTCTACGAGAAGCTGCGCGATGAGGGCGCCCGGCCCGAAGCGGACGTCCTCGACAAGATCGCCGCGTCGGAGGTGGTTGCCGCGGTGGACAAGCTGCCCCCGCTCCACCGCGAGGTCGTTCTGCTGGTCGACGTCGAGGGCTTCTCTTACAAGGACGCCGCGCAGACTCTCGGGGTGCCGATCGGGACTGTCATGTCGCGGCTGCACAGGGCCCGTCAACAGCTCCAAAAATCCCTCTATGACTACGCCCGCGAATCGGGTATCGTGCGGCCCAACGGGCCAAGCCAGGTGGCACAAACATGAGATGCGAAGAGTGTTCTGACAAGCTCGATCGCTACGTCGATCGCGAGCTGACCAACACCGAGGCTCTCGAGATTCAGCTGCACCTCGAGGGCTGCCCCGACTGCATGGAGCATTACGAGTTTCAGTCGCACCTGAAGCGCCTCGTGAAGCACTCGTGCGAGTGCGACACCGCACCCAAGGCCTTCCGGGACAAGCTGCGCCAGATCCTCAGCTGAGGCTGGAACAAGCCCGGCTCTACGTCGTCACGCCCGACCTGCCGGCCGAGCGCGTGCTCGGCATCGCAGCCGCCGCGGCCCGCGGTGGGGCCGACATCATCCAGCTGCGCCACAAGACGTTGCCCCGCGGCGAGCTCCTGGACCTGGCGCTCCGACTTCGCGAGCTGATCAATGACGCCCTTTTCATAGTCAACGACCACGTCGACATCGCGGTGCTGAGCGGTGCCGACGGTGCACACCTCGGGCCGGACGACCTTTCGATCGAGGCTGCAAGACGAGTGTCCGGCGACCGGCTGTTGATCGGCGCATCGGCGTCGACCGTCGATGCCGCCCGGGCCGCCCTCGCCGAGGGGGCCGACTACATCGGTTGCGGGGCTGCATTCGTGACCCCCGTGAAAAGCGAGAAAAGGATCATCGGGCCAGAAGGCGTCGCCGAGGTCGCGGGGGCGCTCGCGCCCGTCCCGGTGTTCGCCATCGGCGGCGTCGATGAGTCGAACGTCGAACAGCTGACCAAGCTCGGACTGTTGCGGGTATGCGTCATCCGTGCGGTCGCGGACGCGGCCGACCCGGAGCAGGCCACGCGCCGGCTGCGTGCGATGCTCACCGCATGAAGGTCGAGGGCCAAGGCGAGCTGAAGCTGCTCGGGGAGATCAAAGAGTTCCTCGCTGCGGGCGCCGGCGGCGACGACGCGGCCGTCATCGCCGACCCCTCGGGATTTGTCGTGGCGAGCTGCGACATGTTCGTCGAGGGCGTGCATTTCGACCTGGGCTGGATGGGCGCGGAGGATGTTGGTTGGCGCTCGCTCGCGCTTGCCCTCGGCGACCTCGCGGCCAAGGGTGCCGAACCGGCATGGGCGCTGTCGTCGCTGGCTCTGCCCAGGCGGTGGAGGGTCGAGCAGCTTCGCGACCTTTATCAAGGAATTCGCGCGCTCGCCAAGCAATTCGGGATGGCGATCGTCGGCGGTGACATGAGCTCGATCGAGGGTCCAGCCGTGCTGTCACTGACCGTGGCTGGTCGCACGGAGAAAATGCCTCTCGCGCGTGCCCAGGCGCAGGCTGGATGGTCGGTCGGGCTGACCGGTCCCCTGGGCGCGGCCGCCGTCGCGCTCCGTCAAAAGCGCGCGCTGCGCCTGGTTCCGCTCATCGAAGAGGGCCGGCGGCTCAACGGACTTGGGCTCTGTTGCGGCGACATCTCGGACGGATTGGTGCGCGAGATGGAGAAGTTCGCGGCCATGGCCGGCGTCGGTTGCGTCCTCGAACCGAAGCTCGTGCCGCGCGCCGACGGAGCCTCGTTTGACGAGGCACTGACGAGTGGGGAGGAGGCTCAGCTCGTTTGTGTCGGCCCCGACGAGCTGATCGCGAAAGCCGGTCTCACGAGGGTGGGCCGGCTCACCGACGACGGACGGGTAAGCGTCGTCGGTCTCGAGCTCGATCGGACCGGCTACGACCACTTTGCCTGAGCAGGTCACCGCGTCACCGGCGGAGACGGAGCGGGCGGGCATGCTGCTCGGCGAGAGGCTGCGCCCGGGCGATGTCGTCCTGCTGACGGGCGAGCTCGGGGCGGGCAAGACCACGTTCGTGCGCGGGGTCGCCCAGGGCACCGGCTCCAGGGCGCCGGTGGCGAGCCCCACGTTCCAACTGGTGCGCGTGTATCCGGGCCGGGTGCAGCTCGCGCACGTCGACCTGTACCGCATCGAGAACACCTCCGAGCTGCGCGAGCTGGGCCTGGAGGAGCTGGCCGAGCAGGGCGCGGTGGTGGTCGAGTGGGGCGACCGGCTTGAGGTCGACGGCGCGGCACGCATCGAGATCGACCACCTGGGCGGCGACCGCCGCCTGATCAGGACGACCCGTGATCTTGATCATTGACACCTCGTCGGCCATCGCGGCGCTAGCCACGATCGAGGACGACGGAATGATGAATCAGGAGTTCGTGAGTGCCCGCGCCCCGGAGCTGAGGATCCGCCTCCGCGAGCTCGCGCGAGGGCACCCCGTCACAAAGGTCGCGGTGGCGACCGGACCAGGCTCGTTCACCGGTCTGCGGGTCGGCGTTTCGTTCGGCCTCGGGCTGGCGATCGGGTTGCGGGTTCCCATCGTTCCGCTGCCGACGCTCGAGCTGCAGGCGGCCCGCAGCGACGACCCTGTCACCGCAGTCTCGGACGCCGGCCGTGGCCGCTTCTATTACCTCGTGCCGGGTCGGAAGCCCGCGCTCGGTGAGCCAGTGGACATCCCGACCGCACACGCGCTGGTCGGCCAGGTTGGGGACCGGCAAGCGTCCCTGATCGCGGCGGGACATCGATTCCAGCCCGACGCCGAGCTGCGGCCGTTTGTCCAGGCCGCGGCAAAAATGCTCGAGACGGCGAGTGAAGTTGCCTATGGTAGTCTCGAAATCGAATACATGCAGGCTTTCTCCGCTAAGGCGTGATGGTCCAGATAAGGCAGCAGCTCGGCCTCGAGCTGATGCGTGAGGCGGACGTCAACACCGTGCAGGAGATCGAGCGCGAGATCTTTGCCACGCCCTGGCCGCGCAACGCCTACTACCGCGAGCTGGCGTCGCGGGCAAGCGCGCACTATGTGGTGTTGCGGCAGGAGGGTCCGGTCGACCGTCCGGAGGGTTACCGGATTGCCGACTTCGACCCGACGATCATCGGGTACGGCGGCATGTGGCGCATGTACGACGAAGCGCACGTGACCACGATCGGGGTGCGTCACGACCTGCAGCACCGCGGTTACGGCCGGATCGTCTTTGCGGGGCTTGTCCAGGCGGCTTATGACATGGGCGCCAAGTGGGTGACACTCGAGGTCCGTACGAGCAACGACAACGCCATGAAGATGTACGAGGGCTTCGGTTTCAAGGTCATCGGGCGCCGCAAGGGCTACTACACGGACAACGGCGAGGACGCGATCGTCATGTGGTCGGACTCGATCCACTCGCCGCGGTTCCGCAAGGCGTATGAGTCGAATCTCGACCGCATCGACTCCGAGGTTCGGGGCCTCCGCCGCGACCTCCTGGCGAAAGGGGACTAGCACCTCCTCGGATAGTCCGGACTATCCGGTGTTTGCATCGCGGATGAGCTCGCTGTGTCCGGACTATCCGGCGGTATGCCGATGGCGCTGACGCTCGGCATCGAAACGTCCTGCGACGAAACGTCGGTGGCAGTCGTGGAGGACGGTCGGAGGATCCTGTCCAACGTCATCCACTCCCAGGTCGAGCTGCACAGGGACTTTGGCGGAGTCGTGCCGGAGCTCGCCGCGCGAGACCACCTCGAGCGCTTGCCGGCGATCCTCGACATGGCGTTGGACAATGCGCAGGTCAAGCCGGCCGATCTCGACCTCCTCGCCGTAACCCGCGGGCCCGGCCTGGTCGGCTGCCTGCTCGTCGGCGTTGGTGTGGGCGAGGGCCTGGCGGCGGCCTGGTCGAAACCTCTCACCGGAGTCAACCACCTGCGCGGCCACATCTACGCCGCCTTCCTGACCCGATCTGACCTCGAGCCGCCGCTCCTCGCGCTTGTCGTCAGCGGCGCCCATTCCGACCTCGTGCGCATGCGCTCGCACGGCAGCTTTGAGGTGATTGGCCGCACCCGCGACGACGCGGCCGGCGAGGCCTTCGACAAAGCAGCGCGCATGCTGGGCCTGGGTTACCCCGGCGGGCCGGCGCTCGACCGCCTGGCCCGCAACGGTGACGCGAAACGCCAGCGCCTCCCGCGACCGTCGCTTCCGGGATATGAGTACAGCTTCAGCGGCCTCAAGACCGCGTTGCTGTACCGGCTGCGGCAGCTCGGAGAGCCGGACGAGCAGACGCGCGCCGACCTTGCGGCGGCGTTTGAGGAGTCCGTCGTCGAGTCGCTGTTGGAAAAGCTCGGCGCGGCCATCGAAGCCGAGGAGTGCAAGGAGGTCGTCGTGTGTGGCGGCGTGGCCGCCAACACGCTCCTCCGCCGGCGGACTGAGGAGGTGGTTGCCGGTCGAGCCCGCCTCACCACGCCGCCGCTCGAGCTCTGCACGGACAACGCCGCCATGATCGCGGCGGCCGGATTCCAGGCCGGGCCGGCTCTCGCCGAAGTCGACCCGTCCCTAAGCTGGTAACCGATGACCGTCAGGGGCTGGACAGTGATCTACGAAGGCGAGCGAATCCAGGCCGAGATCGTGGCTGCCGCGCTGCAGGCGGACGGTCTCCAGGTGGAGGTGTTCGGCGACAACGCATACGGCGTTGGAATCAACCTGACGGCCGCCCGGGTCATGGTCCCCGACGGCCAGGCCGGCGCCGCCCGCCGGCTCATCCGGGAGGCCGAGGCCAAGGCAGCCGACACCGATCCCAGAGAAGAGGCTTAGCGGCCCCGAACTCTTTCCCAATTCAGCGGAAGGCATCGGCCAAACCGAGGGATGGGGCCGAGGAGGTTTGGCAGCCCAGGCCGGCTTCGTACTACTATTAGCAGTCGACCTGCCAGAGTGCTAAGCGCTCGGGCGTGGGGAGTGCTAAACACCATCAGCTGAGGAGGGCTGCACATGAACCTGAGACCGTTGGGCGACCGCGTGGTGGTCAAGCCTGTCGAGCGTGAAGAGAAGACCAAGAGCGGGATCGTGCTTCCGGACACCGCCAAGGAGAAGCCGCAGGAAGGCATCGTCGAGGCCGTGGGCACCGGAAGGATCCTGGACAACGGAACCAAGATTCCGATGGAGCTCAAGGTCGGCGACAAGGTGCTCTACGCGAAGTACGCCGGTAACGAGTTCAAGCTCGATGAGATCGATTACCTGATCGTCTCGGAGAAGGACGTTCTTGCCATCGTCAGCTCGAACGGCAAGACCAAGAAGTAAATCAAGGCAAAAGAGGGGAAACGCATATGGCGAAAGTAGTCACATTCGATGTTGAGGCGCGACAGCACCTCAAGAAGGGCATCGACACCGTTGCCCAGGCCGTACGTATCACGCTCGGCCCCAAGGGCCGCAACGTGGTGCTCGAGAAGAAGTTTGGCGCTCCGACCGTCACCAACGACGGCGTGACGATCGTCCGCGAGATCGAGCTCAAGGATGCTATGGAGAACACCGGCGCGCAGCTCCTGCGCGAGGTGGCGACCAAGACGAACGACGTGGCCGGTGACGGCACCACCACGGCGACGATCCTGGCCCAGACAATGATCAACGAAGGCTTCCGCAACGTCGCCGCGGGCGCCAACCCGATGCAGCTCAAGATCGGCATCGAGAAGGGCGTCGAGGCGGTCGTCGCCGAGATCAAGAACCTCGCCGTGCCGGTCAAGGACGACTCGGACGTCGCCCACGTGGCGTCGATCTCCAGCCAGTCGGAGGAGATCGGCAAGCTCATCGCCGAGGCGATGCACAAGGTCGGCAAGGACGGCGTCATCACCGTGGAAGACAACCAGCAGATGGCGACCGAGCTCGAGTTCGTCGAAGGAATGCAGTTCGACCGCGGCTACATCGCCGCTTACATGGTCACGAATGCCGACCGCATGGAAGCGGTGCTGGACGAGCCGTACGTGCTCATCAGCGACCGCAAGATCTCGGCCATCCAGGACCTGCTCCCGGTGCTCGAGCGCGTGGTCCAGCAGGGCAAGCCTCTGCTCATCGTGGCCGAGGACGTGGAGGGCGAGGCCCTCGCGACCCTGATCGTCAACAAGATCCGCGGCACCTTCACGGCCGTCGCGGTCAAGGCGCCTGGCTTCGGCGACCGCCGCAAGGCGATGCTCGAGGACATGGCCATCCTGACCGGCGGCACCGTGATCTCCGAGGACCTCGGCTTGAAGCTCGACCAGACCAAGCTCGAGCAGCTCGGCAAGGCCCGCAAGGTCACCGTCAACAAGGACGACACCACGATCGTGGTCGACGTCGAGGGCGACCCCAAGCGGCTGGCCGCGATCCAGGGCCGGATCAAGGCGATCAAGGGCCAGATCGAGGACACGACGTCCGACTTCGACAAGGAGAAGCTGCAGGAGCGGCTGGCCAAGCTGGCCGGCGGCGTCGCGGTGATCAAGGTCGGAGCCGCGACCGAGGTCGAGCAGAAAGAGAAGAAGCACCGCATCGAGGACGCGCTGAGCGCGACCAAGGCCGCGGTGGAAGAGGGAATTGTCGCGGGCGGCGGCACGGTGCTGCTCAACGCGCAGAAGAAGCTCGACGGCGGGCTGGGCTTGAAGGACGACCAGGCCACCGGTGTGGCGATCGTCCGCAAGTCGCTCGAGGAGCCGGTCAAGCAGATCGCCTCGAACGCCGGCAAGGAAGGCTCGGTCATCGTCGAGCAGATCCGCAAGAGCAAGACGGGTGAGGGCTACGACGCCCTCAACGACAGGTTCACCAACATGTTCGAGGCCGGGATCGTCGACCCCGCCAAGGTCACCCGGTCGGCGCTGCAGAACGCCGCGTCGATCGCCGCGATGGTGCTGACCACCGAGGCGATGGTCACCGAGGTGCCCGAGGAGAAGAGGGGTGGCGGAATGCCGGGCGGCATGTCGCCCGACATGATGTAACCCAGGAAAAAAGTTCGAGAGTTTTCGAAAGAGAGCCCCTCACCGCGGGGGGCTCTTTCGTTTTTCTAGGCCCGCTCCGCTCGTCGAGCCCTGACCCTCCGCTCTTTGCCGGGTGGCTCCTCGACCGGGATGATCCCGCCGATGCCGGCGATCCGCCGCGCGGCGACAGAGACCGCGAACGGAAGCAGGATCATCACGGTGGCGACGACCACGGACAGCGCGTCGGGTAATCGCTGCTGGTCCCTGAGCCCCAGGTAGGTGAGGTAGCCGCCCGCGGCCGCGGTCAGCAGGACGAGGAGGACCGACCCGCCCAGCGCCCAAAGCCGGTACTCGCGATAGAGCGGTGGAGCGTTGCGGCTGACCATGCGCAGCAGCCACCACGCCGTCAGCCCGTTCAAAACAAGGCCGCTGACCACGGCGCAGGCCGCGATACCGACCCGGAACTCGGTCAGGTGGACCATCACGAACGCCGAGGCGTTGACGGCCAGGATGCCCAGGGGCGTGATCACGCCCAGGGCTAGAAGTGCGAACTCTCTAAGTCGTCGGGACTGAAGGAGCCTAATGCCCGCAGCCGCAGGCCTGGGCCCCGCCTGCGTCGTCGCCTGTGTCGAACGAGTGACCGCACGAGCAAGAGTGCACGGCGTTTGGATTGTGGACCGTGAAGCCGGCTCCCATCAGGCTGTCGACGTAGTCGATCTCAGAGCCGCGGATGTACGACACGCTGAAGTCGTCGACGAGGATCTGGACGCCCTCGTTGTCGATGATCAGGTCGTCGTTTCGGCGCTGGTCGTCGAAGGCCATGCCGTACTGCATACCCGAGCAGCCTCCACCGCTGACGAACACGCGGAGAGCAAGGCCGGGATTCTCTTCCTTGGCAAGCAGTTCCTTGAGGCGCGACTGGGCTACGGGGGTGAGTGAGACGACAGCTTGTTCGATCACGGTTGAGATGCTACCACGAGGGTTGAGAACTGCTCCGGGTTCATGGGCAGTGCCGGCGGCCGGCGGGGCCTAGCGCCGGCCGAGCTTGAAGCCTTTCTTTTCGCCGCCCTTGGTCTCGGCGGCGGTGGAGCCGGCGATGATCTGAGCCAGCTGCTCGGCGCCACGGGCAAGCGAGCTCTTCGGATCGGTCAGGACCAGGATCTCGCCTTTGACCGCCGCCTCATCCGGCTTGGTGCCGTCGAAGTCGATCTCGACCGCCAGCTCCTGCTTGAGGGTGCGGACCACGTCCTCCTTGCTCACCACGGACTTGGGGACTTTGTTGTTGAGCGCGAGGATGACGCGACCCGGGACGATGTTGAGCACGTTCGTGAAGATGTTGAGAAGCTCGCCGACGTCTTTGAGGGACGAGAGCTCCGGCGTCACGAGCACAAGGACGCGCTGCGAATGATCGAGCACGCTGATCACGATGTCGGTGAACGCGACGCCGAGGTCGAAGACGATGTATCGGAAGGCGTTGACCAGGATGCCCATGGCGCGGTTCACGAGGTCGACCGTGATGAGGTCCGCCTGCTCCGCACGCAGCACGCCCGGGAGCAGCATCATGCCGCCGGGGTGGTGCAGGATCGCGCCGAGGACCGCTTCCTCGAAGTTCTGCGGCGGGACCTGGCTCGCCGCGGCGAGGCAGCCTGTGGGCGTCAGGTAAGAGATGAGCGCTGCATGGTTGTAGGGCAGCGCGAGGTCGACCAGCAGCACCTCGCCCGGGAAGCGCTTCGCCAGCGCGGCGGCCACGTTGACGGAGATCGTCGTGCGCCCGGATCCGCCCTTGGGTGAGTAGACGGCCACAGTCGATGCGGCCTGCTCCGGGGCGACCATGCGCGCGCGGGCGATCAGGTTCGGCAGGGTGTCCTTGCGCTGCTCGACGAGCTTGGTCAGCTCGATCAGCGCGTCGGAGTCTGCCGGCACTGTTTCGTAGAGAGTCTTGCGGTCGAGGGTCAGAAGCCGGCAGTCCTCGAGGGCGCGGACGCTGGCCGTGCGGGTCTCCTCCGAGATCAGCGACATCTCACCGAAGAAGTCGTCGGGACCCATCAGCGCGATGGTGATGGTGTGCCCGGGAGACTCCTCGACATAGACCTCGCAGCGGCCTGACTCGACGATGAACATCGTGTCGCCGGGGTCGCCCTGGTGGACGATGACCGAGCCCCGCGCGGCAGAGGCGGGGGCCAGGCGCCGGGAAAGGGCGTGGAGGATGTTGTCCGGGAGCGTGAAGAAGATGGCAACCCGCTCGAGGATCTGGAACCGCCTGCGCAGCTCATCCGGCGAGCCGAGGGTGGGGTGGTCGTTGTCGCTCACGCCGCAGGGAATTATAGGTTTGGGTTCCCCAACTCCCTCTCCCCATCGGCGAGAGGGTTGGCTGCGAGGGGCGGAAGCGGGCACGCCCGGGTTCGAATTCAGCCGTTGGTAGACTTAGCCGCTGCCGGTCCCGTGGTGTAGCCTGGCCAAACACGCGGCCCTGTCAAGGCCGAGAGCGCCGGTTCGAATCCGGTCGGGACCGCCATTCCAGGCACAAGCTGCTGTCTGTGGAGAGGTGGCCGAGTCCGGTTGAAGGCGACGGTCTCGAAAACCGTTATAGGTGCAAGCCTATCTAGGGTTCAAATCCCTACCTCTCCGCCACACTCTGATTGTCTAGGTCGGGGGCTCGGCGTCGCTCCGGGTTTCTTTGTTCTTGGCCCCTCGTCCCTCGCGCTTGGCCACCGGAATGATGGCGTTGGTGCCGAGCACGACGGTATTCCCGCCCGTGGCACCCAGCTGCTGCAAAAGCCGAAGTTGCAGAAGGGCGGGGTTGTCCTCGACCATGCGCGCGGCATTGGCGAGGTTGCGCAGCGCTGCGGTCTCGCCCCTCGCCTTCTCCAGCGCGGCCAGGCCTTCCTTGCGAGCGGCGACCTCCTGGGCGAAGATCCGCTTCAGGTCGCCTGGCAGCATGAGATCGCGCACGTCGACCGACGCGATCTTGAGCCCGAAAGCCAGCGCCGGCTCGGCCGATGCCTCGAGGACTTTGGGCCCAACGTCGGCACGCCCGGCAATCAGGTCTTCCAGTGTGCGGCCGCTGACGATCTGTCGAAGAGCCACCTGGATGATGGTGTACAGGGCAACTGTGTAGTTCTGCACCTTGTTGACGGCCGCGGCGGGATCCACGACCTCGACGTTGGCCACCAGGCTCAGCTTCACGCCGATGCCGTCTGAGCTGAGCAGCTCCTGCCCCGGGATCGTCACCACGAACGGCCGAATGTCGACCTTCGTGATGGAACCCATACGACTGGCCACCCAGTGCGTCCCGGCCGGGAGTGTGCCGACGAACCGACCCCGCCGGTAGCGCAAGCCACGCTCGAACTCGAACACGGTGACGCGGCGCGGCGACCAATACACCAGCGCCGCCAACGCGACCAGGACTACAAGAGCAAGGATTGCTACGGGCATGGCTTAGAAGTCAGAAATTCTAAGGGCCTCACCTCGAGGGATCACCGACAGACAGCGGGGGTCTCAGCCCGCATGGCCATCCGCCGGCTGCGCACGGCGCCGACCCCCCGAGGCTTGGCTTGATCGCGTTGCAGCGTGGTGGGGTCGATCGCAAACCGGGGCCGAAGATTCCGGCGGCGGTGCTTGAGAGTCCCCGACGCGGATTATTTCATTCCCAGCGCCGCCCGGACCTGCATCACGATCATGTCGGGACGCTGATGAACGTCCGGCGATGTAAAGCGCAAGATGCGGAATCCGGCGCTGGTGAGTAGGTTTTGTCGGCGGTCGTCGCTCACCAGACGCTCACGGTGATTCCCACCATCGAACTCGATCACCAGCCTTGCGGTGGGGTAGTAAAGGTCAGCTCGGCCGACGAAACGTCCGGAAGCGTCGTGCAGGTCTTGTTGCACCTCTGGCGTCGGCAGGCTGGCGCGTAGCAAGAGCCAGCGAAGGCGAGTCTCCATTGGGGACTCTGCTGCAGCGGCAATCTCGGCGAGCGCTCGCAGCCTCCTGGCGCCTTGACGCCCGCCCACTTGCTCCGCGTAAAAGTGCACCTTTTCCGAGTTCGTAAGACGCATGTGAATGGCCATGTCGAGCCCGACAAGTGCCTCTACCGAAGGCATTCGCGCACACAGATCTAGAAGCGTTCGGTGAGGGACGGTTGCTTTTAGGCCTCTGATAGAGACGATCTCGCTCGGAGCCACCGCGCTGTGGCGTACATGGAGGCCTGCGCGCGAACGCAGATCAGACTCGACCGGCACAGCAACCTCGATGGGGTTCGCAGGCTCGAAGTCAAGTCTGTGCATCCATGCTGCGGTTCGCCCTACAAATACCGCCTCGTGCGGCAGCATGCGATGGCATCCGTCGAGCAGCTTCCATGCGTCGCCCGATGTGCCTTTCCAGCAGTAGAGCTGGGAACCCAGGCGCCGCCAGGCTCTTCCGCGCAGCGCGCTGAGCGTGATTCCGGCTCCCCTCGCCTCATCAAGCGAAAATGGCCGCATAGTCAGCTCGCTCGGAATTCTGGGCGTTCGGGCCACATCGACAGGATTCCAATTCGTGGCCCGCGGGCCAACCCAGCCCGTTAAGAGTAATTCCGCACGTTTCCGCCAAATCTCGCCGCTCGTGCGCGCGTTTGCCGCGCGTTTTGGCAAAAACGTGCGGAATCAGGGTCCCTCAGATGAACGCGAATGCTTCGTAGATCGGACCCCTTGTGAACCAATCCCCGGAGAAGCGCACGTGTATCGCGTTCTGCTCCCAGGGATCGTTCACCCAGTAATCCGACCCGCCCGCCTGTCCCGTCAACACCACGAAGTGCGTGCCGCCGCTGGGCAGGTTCATCCCGACGATCACCGGATGCCCCGCAGAAACTTGCGCCGCGATCCATGCCGCGCTCGGGTTGTGGCTCACGACCGTCGTGTGCCCCGGGATGTTGAGCGCCGAGTTGTAGAGCGCGCCGCGTCCGTTGAACCAACCCACGTGCGACGCGATCGTCGCCGGGTTGACCGACCGCAAACCGAAATGCGAGTACACCATCGCGAGGTCGGACAGCAGGCACCCGATCTCCCACACCGGATGCCCACCCGGCCCCACGCCGACCGAAGCCCACCGAGTGTCCCGCTGGTTGAAATACGCGCCCCACACATCGCCGCCCGGCTGAGGGTCGAGGACAAGCCGCTCCGTGGATCCGCCGCCGCTGCCTGCGCCGGCGAGCCCGCGCGCGATGTCCCACGCCGGCCATGTCTGGGACGGCTTGAGCAAAGGCGCGCTGCCCCACGCGTGGACCTCGCCGTGCCGGTCGAGCACCCAGCCGCCCGGCGCGTCGGACAAGGCCCCCGTCCAGGCGACGATCGAGTCGGCCATGTCGCGCCCCGGCCACGCGGCGGACGCGCTGACCGCGGGCGCACCGCCGAAGGGGTGGATGCCGCCGGAATAATCGAGCGTGTAGCCCTGCACGAAAAGTCCGTTGCCGGCGGTCGTCAGGACGATTCCCCGCGCGGTGTCCGACGTCCAGTGCGCGCTGCCGAAAACCTCGCGCGCGCCGCCGAACGGATGGATGTCGCCATAGCCATCGAGCGTGTAGCCCAGGACTGCGTCCCGCGTGCTGGCGGCGCTGAGCACGAGGGCCCGCGCGATTCCCTGGCCCGGCCACATCGCGTTGCCCATCGCGGCGGGGGCGCCGCCGAACGCGTGGATGCCGCCGTCTGCGTCGAGCAAGTACCCCGCCGGGTCGCCCGCGGATGACCACGGCGCCATGACGATCTCGCGGGCGCCGATCCAGTGCGGCCAGTACACGCCGCTGTCCATGGCCGGCGCTCCGCCCACGGGATGCAGGCGGCCCCACCCGTCCATCACGTATCCCCCGGTTCCGTCTGGAAACAGCGCGAGGCTATAAGCGATGTCTTTGCTCGGCCACGCGGCCGTTGTCGCGAGCGCGGGCGACGCTCCGACCGGGTGCACGCCGCCCCATCCGTCCAGCACATAGAGATGGCCCTGGTTGTCGACCGGGGGCCCGGTCCGAGCGGCCACGCCTTCGGTCCAGCCAAACGCGCCGGCGGCCACGGCGGCTCCAGGGATCGGCAATAGATAAAGGATGGAGGCAGAGATGAGCGCGACCACCGCGGAGGACCCCACCACGAAAGCCACCGACCCCGCAGGGCGCTGCATGGTCCGGGGATCGTACCGGATGAAATTCCTCCGTGGGTGACCGCGGTACTTGTACGTGGTGCCTGCTTTCACCAAGGAGCTCTTCGTTGCCGCCGCGCGGGAGCGCGAGGTCACGCTGGTCACCAAAGGCCGCGCGTCTGGAAAGTCAAGGGCGGTGACAATCTGGATCTCGACCGATGGCGCGCACCTCTACATCCGATCGGGCGAGGGCATGAAGCGCCAGTGGCCGCAAAACTTTCTCGCGAGTGGCGAAGCGACGCTGCGGATGGCCGGGAAGTCGATCAAGGTCAAGCCGCGCCACGTCACGGATCCGGACGAGGCACGCGCGACGTCGCGGATCGCTCGCGAGAAGTACGGAAGCTTCATCAAGCCTTCCCAGCCCGGCGAGCCGCTGACCAAGGGCGAGCAGGCGGTGTTCGAGCTCTTGCCGGGCTAGCTCTCCGCCAGACCGCAGATGAAGCGGATGACCGCCTCGATCCCGCGGTGATAGTTGTCGATCAGAAGATGCTCGTTCGGTGAGTGCAGCGCGCAGTCGGCCTGCGCGATACCCGTGATGAGGAGTGGCGCACCGACGGCCTCCTGGAAATCGACGGCCACGGGAATCGAACCGCCGACCCGGACAAGCTCCGTCTCCTTGCCGAACGCTTCGCGGTAAGCGTTGCGCAACGCCCGTGCGGCGGCGTTGTCGACTCCACTCATCACAGGCGGAGCGCTGCTGAGCATCACGACGCTGATCTCGACCCCTGGCGTCGTGAGCTCGCGCACCCGCTTCTCCAAACCGGCGAGCACGGCTGCGGGGTCCTGGTCCGGCACCAGGCGCATGCTCACCTTGGCGAACGCGCGGGCGGGGATCACTGTCTTCTGTCCTTCAGCGACGAATCCGCCAAGGAAGCCGTTGGCGTCCAGCGTGGGCCGGCTCCCCGCGCGCTCGATCGCTAGAAAGCCTTCCTCGCCTTCCAGCGCCTTGGCGCCTGCGAACTCCATGACGGCCGCTGCGTAGCGAGCGTCCTGTTCCTTCCACCTGGCGAGCTCTTCCTCGCTCGGCTTCCGCACGTCGTCGTAAAAGCCCGGAATGGTGATGTGCCCGTGCCGATCCTTGAGCTCACCGATCACGTGCGCGAGCGTGTTGATCGGGTTCGGCGCGACTCCGCCGTAGGTTCCCGAGTGGAGGTCAACGGCGGCGCCCTGGGCGTGCAGCTCGACGTAGAGCAGACCGCGGAGTGCTGTAGCGATTGTCGGATGCCCGTCCTCGTCCATGCCGCCGTCCCAGATCAGGACCGCGTCGGTCTTCAGCTCTTTGCCCTTCTGGCGCAAGAAGGTGGGTAGCGACTGGCCAGTGATCTCTTCTTCGCCTTCGAGCAAGAAGCGGATGTTGACCGGCGGTCCGCCCGCCGCGACGAGATGCTCGACGGCCTTAACCGTGGCCATGTGGTTTCCCTTGTTGTCCGCAGCGCCGCGGGCCCACAGGTGGCCGTCGCGGATCGCGGGCTCGAATGGCGGCGACTCCCATTCCTCCAGCGGGTCCGGCGGCTGGACGTCGTAGTGGCCGTAGATGGTGACGTGCGCCTTGCCCGGCAGATGCGGCGAATCGGCCACCACGACGGGCAGCTTGCCCGCCACCACGTCGACGATCTGGGCCTCCAGGCCCATCGCCTTGAACCTGTCGCTCAGCCAGAGCGCGTTGCGCAGGCAGTCCTCATGGCGCTCCGGAAACGTGCTGACCGAGGGAATGCGCAGCTCTTCGACCAGGTCGTCCAGGTCTTGCTTGCGATGCGCCCGGGCCGTCGCCAGCGCGGCCTCCAGCACGGAGTGCGTACTTGCCATCCCTAGGACTTGCCGCGGGCGCGTTTGATCTGAGCCGCATGCTCGTGGGCGTGCCCTGCATAGATGCGCAGCCAGTCCTCTGTTCCGTAACGGCCGCTTTCGCTGTGAGTCCCCACGATGCGCCAGTCCTCGTCGCTCATGCGGTCCATGAGCTGTGAGCAGGTCTCGCGGGCCCATCGCATGGCTTCGAGCGAGGGGTGGATGGGGCGGTCGGCCGTGAGGCGCTCGGCGAACGCTTTCTCGTCGTAGCCGTAGATGACCGGCTCGGGCTCCGCCAGCAGGCGGCGGATGCGAATGGCCGACATCATCTCGCTGTCGGCCAGATGGTGCGCGATCTGGCGCGGCGTCCAGTCACCGGTCGCCGACCGATCCAGCTCTTCGTCCGTGACTCCGGCGAGGGCTTCGGTCACGACGCGATATCCATCGCGATACTGCTCGATCAAGCCCGCACGCTCCCGCTCGTCCATCGCATGCCTCCCCTGGTTGGAGCCGCCGACAGGATCGAACCCTCAACCTGCTGTTTACAAAAGGCCCTGCTCGGTGCTCGTGAACTCAATAGTCGCAGGTCGGATTAGGTCGGTTTGGGTTCAGCCGGGTCGGCTCAGGTCGGGTCATAGGTTGTTGTTTAGGCTGTCGCGCTCCAGGCTAGATGGCAAGCCATCTGTTCACTTTCGCATCCCATCCATAGACTTTCCCAGGCTGGAGATCGAAGGTTCGCAGCGCATGGAGAGCTGCCACCCATGCATCCGGATGATCCGACTGACGAGTGGCGAATTCGGCAGGTGTCCACGCAGCGCCTCGTATCTCGAGAAGGCGATCTCGTCGCGAAGGTCGGGTCTGATGGGAACCCCGAGCGACAGACTGGTGTACTGGGGCTATGGGTGCCGGAGCCAGGTCTCGATGCGCCTGTATCGCCGCCGCTCTCCTCATCATTCTTGCCGGCGGCTGCGCTTCGTCCAAACCAGCCCAGGTAAAGGCGAGCCCGACGACCCCCGTTCGGACGTTCGCCGGCGGCTGCGCAGGGACAGTGCTGACCGATGCCGAGCCACCGGCCTGGGCACAACTCGGTTTCCAAGCCAGGCGAGCGCCGTGGCCAGTGCCGTGGGCCTTCGGCACGCAGAACACCACCGTGGCCTTCCTTTTCTCAAGGGTGCTGGTGGCTGGCAGTGGCCCCCGTGTGGACGGCACATACAACAAGGTCCACTGGGTAGCGAAGGCTGACTATCCGACCGGATACATCAACGTCGCGATCGAAGCTCGCCCGTTAGGTGAGTCGCAACCGATCCTCACCTTTACCAACGCGGGTGGAGGCGCAGATTTTCCGAAGCCAGGCTGTTGGACATTCCGCCTGTCCTGGAGCGCCCATGGTCAGCAACAGCTCAGCACAATCAACCTCGAAGTACTTCCAGCCGGGACACGCACTTAGCGATCAAAGCGGGCCGTTTGATTCGGGCTCGACCGTTTGGCGCGTTCGACTCGACCAACCCCAAAAAAGCTCGTGAAACCGGAACAACCCAGAATGGAGGGCACATCCTCGGGCGGTGTGCCGCCAACCATGGTGAGACGGCCCTCGGTGTGGTCTGACCGATGAATTTTCCGCGCCGTGTTGGTCTGTACGCCGAATACCCACTCACACGGGAGGCTGACGCCATGCGGAAACTGACCTTTGGCATGAACATGAGCCTGGACGGCTACATCGCCGCGTCCGGCGACGACCTCGGCTGGAGCGTGCCGAGCGACGAGCTGTTCCAGTGGTGGTCCGACCGGGTGGGGGCGACGGGCCTGGCGCTGTACGGCCGCAAACTGTGG
>WNGI01000079.1_pt1 | contig 86157 bp, 101 predicted proteins | sample 5400621 | NCBI WGS metagenome assembly WNGI01 (sample SAMN13153374, study PRJNA577476) | soil metagenome | isolation source: 20 cm soil or saprolite under Garry oak tree replicate 1 | place: USA:California | collected 2016-06-15 | reverse complement strand
CCATCACGACGACATCTGGCGCGAGCTGCCTCGGCAGGACGGCCGCCTCGTGGACCGAGATCGCCTTGCCGACCACCTCCATGTCTGCCTGAGCGTCGAGCAGCAAGCCAAGGCTCTCGGACACGAGCTGGTGATTCTCCACGATGACCACGCGTATGCGCGAGCCGTTACTGGAGGGCTGGGGAGCCGGTGAACGTGGACGAGACTTCAGCTGGCTCATCGCCGGCGACTCAGGAGAGCTCCGCCCGCCTCATCTGGTATCGGGCCTCAAGCAGCTCCACCACCGCGGCCACCTGCTGGCGCTCGTCCACGCGCGCCATGCGCAGCCGCTCGCGAAACGTGCCCAGCCATCCCGAGATCTCTTCGAGGCTGTCGATCATGGCGACGTAAGGCTCTGAAGAAGGCAAAGGGGCCAGACCCTCCCTCTGGACCTCGGCCCCTTGCCCGGTCGTTGCCCCCCGGCGTAGTAATTTGATCCCGCTGCGCCCCGCAGCCATGCCTCGCCCAACTTAGCGCGCAGAGCGCAACATTCAGGGTCTAAATTCCCACCCCAATTCGGATCTCGGGGTGTAGATTCAGGGGATGGAAGCCAGGGTTGTGCCGGCAAAGATGCCTGCGTGGAGCGAGCTACCGGGCGAGGACGTCACCACTTCGGTCCTACCCGAGGTCGCGGGATGGATCGCGATCTACGAGGAGCTGGCATCCGTGCTGCGCTCGGTCATCTCGCGCGCCGACGGTTCAGAGGAGGCACGCCAGCTGCAGGCGAACCTAGTCTGGATCGACAGCCGGCTTGGCATGTGGCGGGACCGCCATGCTGAGCTCGCCGGGGTGGTCATCGACCGGGTCGACCACACGCTCACCTACGGCGGAAAATCGCTGCGCCTCACGCGTCGCGAGGCCGACCTTCTCGACTTCCTGCTCCGCCACCCGCGGCGGCCGTTCACCAGCAAGCAGCTGGCCACGCTGGCCTGGCAAAATTCCCGGCTTTCCGACGCGCAGGTCCGCACCTACATCATGCGTCTGCGAAGCAGGTTGCGAGAGGTGGGGCTGGAAGAGGTGATCACCGTCGTGCGCAACCGCGGCTACGGGATCGCGGCCGCGATGGGCCTGGGGGTAGAGCGATGACCGAAGCCGAGCACACACCGACCATCCCTGAGTCGCTCATCTCGTCGCGCCTCCTGATGCTCCAATCGAGGCGCCTGATTCTGGCCTCGCTCGAACGCCGGTTCCGGAAGCAGCCAATCGAGTCGCTGCGGGCCAAGGTCGATCACACGCGCCAGCAAACAATCCATGCGCATGAGCGCTACTGCCTGTCCCTCCTGACGTGGGGCACCCCCGATACACCGCATTACTGGCCGGTCGCCTACGGGCGGCTCGTCGATACGGCGGACAGGCTGTCGAACAAGCTGCGAGGGGTCGCGGGCGAGCTGCCTTACCCGGACAGATACCAGGCGGCGACAGATGTGGAGATGCTGGAGACCCTGGCCGACAGGTGGCGCCAATCGATCCGGACCTCGATCACGGCGATCGCCTAGTCGGACTGGAGCTTCAGCTCCTCCATCACAAGCACGACCCCGCCCGGCTTTTCGCCGTCCCCAAGCGTGTGGGCGATCACCCGGCAGCGTATCTCGCGTCCCTTCCGTGTCGTCGCGACGACGACGAGCTCGTCGTGGCGCTTTGCCCCGCCCGCCCCAGCCTGGACGAGCTTGCGCAGCTGTTCCGCCGGGAGCCCGATGTCCAGATCGAAGAACGAGTGCCCGACAACCTCATCCGACCGCACGCCCCACAGGTCGGCGGCCCGCTCGTTCCATACCAGGACTCGCCCGCTTCCGTCGAGGACCGCCGCCCCGAGCTCGATGTTGCCCGTGATCGCGAGCAGCAACCTGTTGAGGCGTTCCACCTCTCCCCTGCGCAGAGCCAGGTCGTTGTTGATGCTGTTCAGCTCAGAGTTCGTCGACTCGAGCTCCTCGTTCAGGGTTTCCAGCTCCTCGTTGGTCGACTGCAGCTCTTCGTTTGTCGTCTCCAGCTCCTCGACCGTGGACTGGAGCTCCTCGTTGGTGGTCTCGAGCTCCTCCCTGTTGGACTGCAGCTCCTGTCTCATCCGCAGGACGTCCGCCCGAAGCTGGATCTGACCTGACACATCGAAAAGGCTGATGGTCGTCCCGACAACCGAACCGTCCTCGTCGATGAGCGGCACGACGTGGAGGTCAAAAGTCGCCGGCGCGCCGTCGCTCCTTTTGAGCTCGATGCCCTGGAGAGACATCGGTCGCCGCTCCCGGAAGACGCGGTCGATCGGGGTCCGGAGATCGATCGGCTTGTACGAGACCTCGAGGTCCCTCAGGGCGCGGCCGATGTCGGAGGCGGGGACGTCAAAGAGCTCGCGCGCAGACTGGTTGATGCTCACGAGAATGCCCAGCGCGTCGACGACGATCTGAGGGTTTGGCGTTCCTTCGGTGGCGAGCTCGCGGACGCGCAGCTGCTTCGCCACCTGGTTTGACGCTTCCATGCTGCCCGACTGCGCGAGCAGCACCAACCGCTCCCGGAGCTGTAGGCGCGCGACCTTGGAGAAGATGCGCTCCTTGAGATCCACGGCCGTGAAAAGGGACGCGTGGGTCAGGAGCATCTCGGCCCGCCCGAGGAACAGGTAGCCGTGGTCGTCGAGCGCGTAATGGAACCGGGCGAGAATTCGACCCTGCGTCTCCGCGGTGAAGTAGATGAGCGTGTTGCGACAGATCAGCAGATCGAGCCGCGAGATCGGCGCGTCCTGGGTGAGGTCGTGCCGCCCGAAGATGATCGACCGCCGGAGTGCGGCGCGAAAGACAAATCGCTCCCCCTGGCGATCGAAAAACCGATCCTTGAGGTCCGCGTCGAGCGACCCCAGCTCCTTGGCGGAGTAGCCCGCGCGCGCCTTGCTCAGGGCCTGCTCGTCGACGTCGGTGGCATACACCTTGACGCGGTCGAGGTACGCCTCCTCCCCCATTTCCTGGCAGAGCAGGATCGCGGCCGAGTAAGCCTCCTCGCCGGAGGACGAGCCGGCGCTCCACACGCGAATGTCGCCGGACCGGGCGACGATCCTGGGGATGACGTTCTTGGATAGGTACTCCCATGCGTGGGCGTCACGGAAGAACTCGGTGACGTTGATCAGGATCTTGTCGAACAGGATCGCGAACTCTTCGGGGTGGACCTGCAGGTAGTCGTGGTACACACGAAAGTCGCGGATGCCAAGCTCCGATGCCCTTTGAGTGACCCGCCTCATCAGGCTCGCCCGTTTGTAACCCGTGAAGTCGAAGCCCCGCGCGTCGCGAAGGTACTCGATCAGGCGCTCGAAATCGCTGCCACCTTGCGTCGTCATTCGCCGGCCTGGGCGGCCACCAGCGCTGTGAGCGTAGGCGCAATCTCCTCGAGAGGCAGCACGAAGTCGACGGCGCCCGTCTTGATGGCGGCGGATGGCATACCAAAGAATTCTGAGGAAGCTTCGTCCTGCGCGACCACCGTGCCGCCTCGCTGCTTGATGGCCGTCACGCCAAGCGCGCCGTCATGTCCGCTGCCCGTCAGCACAACGGCGATCGCGCGGTCACCGTAGGCGGCCGCCACCGATTCGAACAGGAGGTCGGCCGATGGCCGCACGAAGTTGACCAGCTCGCTGTCGGTCAGGGTCAACGTGCCCTTGCGCTTGATGAGCATGTGACGGTCCGGCGGCGCGAGAAAGACGTGATCTGGCTCGAGCTGCATACCTTCTTCGCCGTGCATCACCGGCATTGGCGACTGGCGGCCGATCACCTGTGGCATGAGGCTGCGGTGGCGCGGGTCGACGTGCTGGACGATGACGACGACCGCGCCGAGCCTCGCCGGAAGCCGGGCAAGCAGAAGGCTCAGGGCGTTGACGCCGCCGGCCGAGGCGGCGATGGCGATGATCTCGAAAGCGCTCTGTTGTCGCTCCGGATGGTTCAGTCGGGACCGCGACTCCGGCCGCCCAGCATCTCGGCCGCTCGGATCTTCCAGTAGTCGCGCCGCTGCTCGAAACGAGAGGCCTGCATCTCGAGCAGGACGACGTCCGTCTCGCGTATCGCCCGCGAGACCTCCGGCTCCGAGCGCTCGGCGTAGCGGTGGCAGAGGTCGAGGAGCTCGTGTTTGAACTTGATCAGCTCGTCGTATGTGCGGGCCCAGTTGCGAGCGTCCTCCAGGCTCGCGGCGGCGGGATTTTCGCCCACGAGGCGATAGCCCGGGTCGCCGATTCGCTGGAGGAACGCGGTAGTCGTCACCTCACGTCGCTGCTTCAGAGTTCTGCTGTTCCCATACCCGGATAACCGGACCGTGCAGATTTATACCTGTCATCATGCTCCCGATCGGCGCCGGGCGCGCGCGGGGGCGCATGCCGGAGCTTGAAGGGGGCGGCGATGGTGCGACAGGCGCGGGCGGAGGTGGTAGGCAGCTTGCTGCGGCCCGAGTTCCTGACCACGGCTCGCGAGCAGCTCGACTCGGGCGAGATCGACGCGGCACGTTTCAAGGCCATCGAAGATCGCGCGGTCGACGAGGCGGTGGCCGCACAGGTGGCTGCCGGCATCGACGTGATCACCGACGGCGAGCAGCGCCGCTACGCGTTCTTCGGCCACCTGGTCGACTCCATGGCGGGTTTCGACAAGTTCGGCGGCTGGGCGATCCCCTTCCGCGATGAGCGGGGCGAAGAGCTGGTCTTCCAGCGGCCCGTCGTGGTGGAGAAGCTGCGCCCGCTTCGCAACATGGCGGCCGAGGAGTTCACCTACCTGCGCGCCAAAACGGACCATGCCGTCAAGGTGACCATGATCAGCGCCCAACAGGCGGCCGCGTACTACGACCCCGAGAAATCAAAGGGTGCGTATCCAACTCGGGATGCGTACCTGGCGGACATCGTCGACCTCAGCAGGCGTGAGGTCGACGAGCTGGTCCGACTTGGCTGCACCTACGTGCAGATCGACGCGCCCCAATACGCCGCCCTGCTCGACCCCGAGCTGCGCGAGGGCTATCGCAAGCGCGGCAGCGATCCCGAGAAGCTCATCGACACGTGCATCGAGATGGACAACGCCATCATCGGCGGCCATCCCGGCGTGACCTTCGCGATGCACATCTGCCGTGGCAATAACCAGAGCAAGTTCTACGCCGCGGGCGACTACGAACCGATCGCGCGCATATTTGAAAGGACGAAGTTCAACCGCTTCCTGCTCGAGTACGACGACGAGCGCTCGGGCGGCTTCGCACCGCTGAAGCACGTGCCCGACGACCGCTTCGTCGTCTTGGGCCTGGTCACGAGCAAGAAGCCGGCCTTGGAAAGTGAGGATGAGCTGAAGCGCAGGATCGAGGAGGCCTCGCGTTACATCCCACTCGAGCGACTGGCGCTGAGTCCGCAGTGCGGCTTCGCGTCGACCATGGAAGGCAACCGTATCAGCGCCCTAGACCAGCAGAAAAAGCTCCAGCTGGTCGGCAGCGTCGCGCGTTCGGTCTGGGGTAGCTAGCGGGGCCCGGTCCTGAATCCTTAAGATCGAGCTGGTGCTGCGGAGGCCGACCACGTCTGAGCCGAGGGTGCTCGGCGATCAGTTCTCGCTCCTCGTCTCGAGTGTCGTGGACTACGCGATCTTCGTGCTCGACCCATCGGGCACGATCGTGACGTGGAATGAGGGCGCCCAGCGGATCAAGGGCTACACCGCCGACGAGATCATCGGCCGGCACTTCTCGATCTTCTACTCGAAAGAAGAGATCCGAAACCGCAAGCCGGAGTGGGAGCTCGAGGTCGCCAAGCGCGAGGGTCGCTACGAGGAGGAGGGCTGGCGCGTGCGCAAGGATGGCACGCGGTTTTGGGCGAGCGTGGTGATCACCGCACTCCGAGAAGACTCGGGTCGCCTGCGCGGATTCGGCAAGGTCACGCGAGACCTCACGGAGCGGCACGAGGCCGACCAGCGTCGCAACGCGGAGCTGGAGGCGGACGCGGCTCGCCTTCGCGAGCACGCCGACCGGATGGCGGAGCTCGAGAGGACCAAGACCCAGTTCCTCAACCTGGCCTCGCACGAGCTGCGCGGCCCGCTCACGGTGATCCGGGGCTACAGCTCGATGCTCGAAGACGGAACGATCCCGCCCGACCAGGTCCCGCCGGTGGCGCGGCTCCTGGAAGCCAAGCTGGCGCAGATGGACCTGCTGATCGAGCAGATGCTGGAGACCGCGCGACTCGAGCACGACAGCCTCGAGCTGTATCGCGAGAAGTTCGACCTGCGCTGGGTCGCTCAGGAGCAGGTCGACGTCTTCCGGCCGCTCGCGCAGGGGCACCACGTCATGATCGATGCGGCCCACCAGCCTCTCCTCGTGGAGGGCGACCGGTCACGCGTCGGGACGATCGTCGCCAACTTCATGGACAACGCGTTGAAGTACTCGCCGCATGGAGGCGAGATCTGCTGCACGACGGGCCGCAGGGGCACGAACGTCTTCGTCAGCGTGCGCGACCAGGGAATCGGAATCGCGCCCGAGCACATGCCGCGACTATTCACCCGTTTCGGCCGGCTCCCCACGGAGCAGAACCTGAGCATCGCCGGCACCGGCTTGGGGCTGTTCTTGTGTAAGGAGATCGCTGTGCGGCACGGGGGCGACATCACGGTGAGCTCGAGGCCGGGGGCCGGCAGCGAGTTCACCCTGACCCTACCCGCCATCCGCTGACAGTCCCCTCTCCCCGCAGGGGAGAGGGCTAGGGAGAGGGGCGGAAACAGGCACTATGGTGATTGCGGATCCCTCGGGGTAAGGAGGCAGCAATGAACCTTCCATCGGGCGTGACCGGCCACACAGCTCAGACCAGGCGCTTGCGCATGCGTTACATCGAATCGGGCCCGGCGGGCGGAGTGCCAGTGGTCATGGTTCACGGCAACCTGTCAACTGGCCGGTTCTTCGAACACCTCATGCCTGGAGCGCCGGAGGGTTACAGGATCATCGCGCCGGACATGAGGGCGTTCGGCGACACCGAGCGCAAGCCGATGGATGCCACGCGTGGCCTGCGCGATTGGGCCGATGACACCGCGGCGCTGCTCGAGACACTAGGCATCACGCGCCCGCCGCACCTGGTCGGCTGGTCGACCGGCGGCGCCGCCATCGCCAACTACGCTCAAGATCGCGCTGTGGCTTCGCTGACCTTCATCGACCCTGTCTCGCCCTTTGGCTTCGGCGGCACGAGGCTCGACGGCACGCCCTGCTTCCCCGACTTCGCCGGCACGGGTGGTGGCACCGGAAACCCCGAGTTCATCAAGCGCATAGCCGACCACGACAGGTCTGACGAGTCGCCCTTCTCGCCGCGCAACGTGATCAACAGCTCCTACTGGGCGGCCTCCCACCGTGAGCCGAAGGAGCGCGAGGACATGCTGCTCGAAGAGGTGTTGAAGTCGGAGACAGGCGACGACGGCAACCCGGGTGACTCGACGCCTTCGCCAAACTGGCCAGGGATGGCGCCGGGCACCCGCGGGGTGCTCAACGCGCTTTCCGGCAAGTACTCCAACTGGAGCGGCATCGTGGACATCGAGCCCAAGCCGCCGATCCTTTGGACGCACGGCACCGCGGACATCGTGGTCGCGGATGGCTCGGCTTGGGAGATGGGCACGCTGGGCAAGCTGGGTTATGTTCCAGGCTGGCCTGGCGAGGACGTGTTTCCGCCTCAGCCCATGGTCACCCAGATCCGCAACGTGCTGGAGCAGTACCGGAAAAAGGGTGGCCGGGTCGAGATGGAGATGTTCGAGGGCTCGGGCCATGGGCCGCTCTTCGACGCCACGGAGCGCTGGAGCAACGTCTTCTTCAAGTTCCTTGCCTCGGTGGAGGTGCCGGCGGCGGTTTAACGGCCCTCTCCCTAACCCTCTCCCCTTGCGGGGAGAGCCGGCGAACGCCCCTCTCCCCAACCCTCTCCCCTTGCGGGGAGAGGGAGATTTTGTGAACATGTGTTCGTGAGTCAGCCTTCGGCGGAGGCGATCGCGCTTGGGCTCAACACGGCAGACCCGGCGACCCTGGTCATCGATCTGAACTGCGCGTTCGCGTCGATCGAGCAGCAGCAAGACCCCGAGCTTCGGGGAAGAGTCCTCGCGATCGCCGCCTACGCCACCGACGCAGCGACCATCGTGTCGTCGTCCCGCGAGGCGCGCGATCTCGGCATCAAGACCGGGATGCGCGTCTTCGAGGCCAAGGCCATCTTTCCCGGGGTGATTGTGCGCGAGCCCAACCCGCCGCTGTACCGAGAGACGTCCGACAAGCTGATGGAGATCCTCGAGCGGCACAGTCCCGACGTATTGCGCATGTCGATCGACGAGGCATCCCTCAACCTCGCCGGAACGCCCGACCTCAAAAAGCTCGGACCGGAAGGCGTGGGCCTCGCGATCAAGAAAGCGATCCAGGAGGAGGTCGGCGAGTGCGTCACGGCCTCGGTTGGAATATCGACGTCGATCTGGATGGCCAAGCAAGCCTCCAACCTGGACAAGCGCGACGGGCTGCAGCGGATCGACCATACGAATCTCGTCTCAGTGTTCGAGCGCCTGCAGCTCACCGACCTGTCGGGCATCGCCGACGCGACCGCCCGGCGGCTGGCCCGAGGCGGCATCCATACCCCGGTCCAGCTCCTGCGCGCGACCGCACCCCGACTGCGCCTCGCCGGCATGCACGCCGAGGTCGCCCGTGGATGGAGCATGCGGCTGCGCGGTTTCGAGGTCGGCGGCTTCGAGAGCGTCCGGCGGAAGAGCTACAGCCACTCCCACGTCATGGCCCACGCGACCGCGTCGCAGCGCGAGCTCGAAGAGCTGCTCATGCGGCTGTCGGACATGGTCGGCAGGCGCTTGCGGGCGGCGAACCGGCGCGGGAGCATCGTCTCGGTCGGCGTGGTGTACCGCCCCGACCCAGGCCATATCTCGAGGCAGGCGAAACAGCCCGAGCCTGTGGCGACAGGCGATGAGATCTACCAGGCAGCGCTGAAGCTGCTCGCCTCACGGGATCCGCGGCTGACGGTCGGAACTCTGGGCGTCGGGGTGTCGGCCCTCAGCGACGAGGACAGCGGGCAGCTCGACCTGTTCCGGGAACCCGCGCCTCCGCGTGGCCAGCGACTGGAGGCGGCGGTCGATGCGATCCGCGACCGATTCGGCGAGGACGCGGTGCAAAGGTCGCGTCTCCTGGGGCGGGCCCGGGTGGTGCGGGACCGCATCGCGTTCGGGAATACAGGCCATCCAGATGAATCCAGGCGAAACAGGTCGTGACTTCGTCCCCGATAAGGCCGATGATGGGGTCATGGCCTCCAGAAGGGAGGAGGCAGCCGGGGCGGCGTGGGAAGGCGCCGATCTCGAGCGACCGATCAGCGGCGAAGATCCCAATTCAGAGTCGCTGGCGGAAGCTCGCCGCTGGGTTGCGGCCTACCGGCATCTCGTCAAGCTCGAACAAGAGCTCTTCGATCTGCTCGCCAAGGTGATCCCGACCATGCCGCGTGAGGCGCAGCGCGAGGCCGAAGCGACGAACCTCCCGGTGATCGCGTCGCAGGTCGAACGGTTCCGGCACCGGCTCGACTACTGGGTCAACCGACAGCACGAGCTCGAGCAGAAGTAGCACGTCCGAGTCCCGTTCGAGCGGCACCATTGAGCGTCGCGGCGTGACGACCTCCGCCGCGGATCGCGCCATCTCGTCAGGGAGCTTGGTTATCCAGCTTCCAGTCTGGGCTCATACGTAAGGAGAACGTTTCCATTGCGGAACTCGCGGCGGCTCCGCAATCGCAACGGGATGCGGCGCGTCGCCGAGCTCGCGAGCGATCGGCCGGAGCCGATCAGGATCGGGGCGACGATGATCCGCAGCTCGTCGAGCATCCCCTCCTCCATGAGGCTTGTCGTGAGCACGGAGCTCCCCAGGACGAGCTGGTTCTTGCTTAGCTCACGCAACTGCTTTGCCTCCTTGACGACCCTGGTGTTGTGCCAGGCGGGCTCCGGCTTGGCGAGGCTGCGCGAGACCACGACCTTGGGCGCCTCGTTCATGCGCGACGCGATCTCCGGATCGCTACTGATCGCCTCCTCGCTCGGCCAGTACTGCGCCATGCCCTCGTAGGTGGCGCGACCGAAAACCAGGGTGTCGAATTCGCCCAGCTGCTCGATCGCGAACTCGTTGAACTCTTCGTCGGTCTGGTGCCAGTCGATCTCCCACGGCTTGCCGCCTTCGAAAAAGCCGTCAAGGCTGACCATGATGAAGGAGGCGATCACGCCGCCGCCTCGCAGCCGACGCACGATTCGTCGGGCTGGGCAACGGCGGCGGTCTGGCGGCGCAGAAGCCAGCCCGAAACAGCAAGGGTGATGACGACGATGCCGGCTCCCACGAGCCACGCGAGGTGATATCCGCCCGCCAATGCGGTGGTGACATCGATGCCACTGCGGACCATCTCCAGCGTGCGGGAGCCGGCGAGGGTCGCCATCACGGCGAGACCAAGCGCGCCGCCCACCTGACCCGTTGTGTTGAGCAGGCCGGACGCCAACCCGGCCTCGCTGGGGTGCACGTCGGCCATCGCGATCATCGTAAGCGCGGGAAAGGCGAGCCCGCCGCCCAGTCCTAGCAGCACCATCGGCAGCAGCAGGTGCGCGACATAGTTCGCGCCGGCGGGCCCGAAACCGACCATCGCGAGGGCCAACCCGGCGACCACCTGTCCCGTCACCAGCATCGAGCCGGCTCCGAATCGGTTGATCAGCTGCGCCGAGAACCGGATCGAGAAGAGCGCCATCACGATCGCGACCGGCAGGAACGCGAGTCCGATCGCCATGGGGCCGTAGCCCAGCACGCGCTCGAGGTCGAGGGATCCGAGGAAGAAGAAGCTGAAGAACGAGGTCGACATGAGGGCCTGCACGAGATTCGTGCCCGCGACCGTGCGCGAGCGGAACACGCGCAGGGGAAGGATCGGGTTGCGTCCTCGCGCCTGGCGTACGACGAACGCGCCCAGGAGCGCCACCGCGACGCCGCCCAGCGCGACCGTGCGTGTCGAACCCAGCCCGTAGTCCGAGGTCTGAACGATGGTGTAGACCCCCAGCATCAGCGCGGCGGTGACCATGATCGCGCCCAGGACATCCGCACCCTGGCCGAGGCCGATGCCCCGGTCGCTGTCGAGCAGGCGCACGGCGGCGATCGCGGTGATGACGCCGATCGGCAGGTTGACGAAGAAGATCCAGTGCCAGCTCACAGCCTGCGTGATCAAGCCCCCCGCGAGCAGGCCCACGGCCGCCCCCGCCGAGGCGACGAAGCTGAATACGCCGAACGCCTTGGCGCGCTCGAGCGGCTCCGGGAAAAGGGTGACGATCATCGCGAGGATCACGGCCGAGCTCACCGCCCCGCCGACGCCCTGGACGAAGCGGGCGCCGATCAGCATCGGCTGCGCGAAGGAGAGTCCGCACAACACTGACGCGCCGGTGAAGATCGCGAGGCCGACGATGTATACGCGTTTGCGACCGAGAAGGTCTCCCACGCGGCCGGCCAGCAGCAGCAGCCCGCCAAAGGCGATCAGGTAAGCGTTGACGACCCACGCCAGGCCGGACTGCGAGAAGCCGAGATCGACCTGGATGGACGGCAGTGCGACGTTCACGATCGTCATGTCGACGACGATCAAAAGAAAACCGGTGCAAAGCACCATCAGCGAGAGCCAGCGCGAATTCTTCATGCTCGGTTAGACCTACCCCCGGCGAGAAACTCATCGGTCACCAACCGATTAGTCCGGGGCCGGTATTCGGTCTAAATCTCGATGGCGACCGAGACGGTCACCCTGGACTGTGCCCGCTTCAAGCACCCCGACATCGCCACCATCGACCGCATCGCGCGAATCCGGCTGGAGGCCCGCCGCCGGGGCTGTGAGCTCCAGCTTTGCAATCCCAACGCCGCGACCCTGGAGCTGATCGCGCTCCTGGGCCTGGATCGGGTCCTAGGCGTCGAGGTGCAGGGGCAGCCCGAATAGGGGAAACAGCTTCGCTGTGTCGAGGAAAAACGTGAACTCGCCGATCCGGCCGCCCGAGAGGTCCAGCACCTGGAGCGCCCACGGGTCAAAGCCACCGGCGGGGCTCGGCTTGTACTGGCCGAACGTGGGCATTCCGTTGGCACTGATGGTGGGGATGACGCGGGAGCCCTGGCAGCCGATGCCGGGCCCAAACCACCACCTGAGGATGTCATCGCGGCCGCTCAGCCACATGTCGTACGGCGGCATGGACTGCCTGGCGTCTTCCTGGATGAGGGAGGTCAGCGCGCCGAGGTCGTAGGCCTCGAACGCGGCCACGTATCGCTCCAGCATCGCGCGGTCCTCCGCGCTCAGGGGCCGCGCGCGGTTCACGCCGTCCACGCCACGCGCATTGCCTTTGGCAAGCGTGGCTCGCGCGCGCTGCAGGGCGCTGTTCACGGACTGCACCGAGCTGTCCAGGAGCTCGGCCACCTCTGTGGCCTGCCAGTCCAGGACCTCGCGGAGGATGAGCACCGCGCGCTGCTTGGCCGGCAGCTGCTGCAGCGCGGCCACGAACGCCAGTCGAATCGATTCGCTCGCCACGGCGACATCGGCCGGATCGCGGTCGGGCGCGATCAGGCTGAGCGGGATGGGTTCCAGCCACGTGATCTCGGCGGGGACATTCAGGTTTGCCTCGATCGGCTCGCACGATGGGCCCATGTCCATCGGCCGCTCGCGGCGCTCCTTGCCCTTGAGCATGTCGAGGCAGACGTTGGTCGCGATGCGGTAGAGCCAGGATTTCAGGGCGGAGCGACCCTCGAACTTGTCTCGGCTGCGCCACGCCCGGACGAAGGCGTCCTGGACCGCGTCCTCGGCGTCGAACGGCGACCCGAGCATCCGGTAGCAGTACGCCGTCAGCTCGCCACGGTACTGCTCGAGCTCGCCGAAGGAATGGACCTGCGGAAGCGTCGAGGTCTGCATCCAGCCGATTTTAAGAGCTGGACGGCGGAGGTTTCTTCAGGCCGTTTCGAAGGCCGCTTCGTCAGTCTGGCCGTCGAGCCAGTCCAACCCGCAATTGAAGGCGTGCTCGACGCTGTCGTGACTGTGGGAGCACCCCCACTTGCATTCGCGAAAGCGGTCCGCATCGTCGTATGCCTCTGCGCGGTAGACCAGCGCGGGGATCCCTCCCCGGCCGGGCGCGCCGTGAGAAGCCATGACCCTGATCTTCATAGCCACGGGGCAACGCTAGGACGGCGTCGCTTGGCTTGTCATCGTCCAATTGAGGTATCGGCCGGGGCCTGAATTCGTATTCAAATCAGAAAGGTTTGAAGACCATGAGCCCGAATAGCATCACCAGGCCGATCACGCCGATCCACAGCGCGAGACGAGGCTTGGTCTGAGCCAGGCGGGCCGCCAGCGCCTCATCCGGGCCGCTCATGGCGTCCCGGGCCATGTAGTAGGGACGCGCGACGTAGACCATCAACGCGAACACCACGACCACCAAAGCCAGCGACGTCCACGGCCAGACCCTGCCAGACCAGTGGCCGGCGAAGGTCATCCAGACCCCGGTGACGAGCACCACGAGGATGGCCGGGTTGGACACGAAGGACGATTGCTGGGACAGCCGGAGGAGCGAGCGCGTCTGACCCGAAACCGGGCTGCGAAGAAGCAAAGACGCGCCCCCGGAAACGCCGTGCGCGAACAGAAAGGTCCCCAGGCCGGCGAGGTGTAGAAACATCAGCCACGCGTACAGGTTTGTCATCGGCGAGGATCCTAAGTGATCTTGCTGCCTGGTTCAGCGGCGGGATGCGGCACGAGCAGGCGCAGAGTGCCGTCGTCCTGGGTCGCGGCGAGGACGAGCACCTCGGATTTGACTCCGGCGATCCGGCGCGGTGAGAGGTTGACGACGCAGACCACCTGAATGTTGATGAGGTACTCGAGACGGTAATCCGTCTTGAGCGCCGCGACCGACTGCCGTGTGCCGAGCGGTCCGAAGTCGATGAGAAGGCGATAGGAAGGTTTCCGCGCCGCAGGCAAGTCCTCGCCGTCAACGATCACGCCGACCCGCATGTCAAGGCGTTCGAAGTCGTCCATTGCGATCGTCATGTCACGAGTGGGAGGACGAGCAGAGCTTCCCTCGCATGGTAGGGAACGATGTTGATGATGCGACCCAGCGGGATCGGCTTGACGAACCGATTCCACGCCAGGATTGCGTCCGAATAGAAGACCAGCAGCGCTCCCGCCAGCGCGACGAGAGATCCGCTACCTCCCGCGCTGGCGACCATGACCACGAACACCGCGGAAAACCTGCGATGTAGGCCAGGTGCTCGACCAGCGCGGCCACCAGGCCGGCCACGAACATGTCGCGCGGCAGCATGAGGAAGACGTCGCTGGCCAGGCCGAGCGCGAGAGCGATGACGAAGAAAGCGCGCTCGGCAGAGCTGACGGGGTGCACCGCGAGGGCGACCGCGATCAGCCCGATCATGACCGCGGGCTTGGCCGCGTACTCGACGCGGCGGGCCGACTTCAGGACGGCGGCCCAATCGGCCGCCGCGACGACCCCGGTTGCGGCGAGGAGAACCAGTGCCCCGCCCGTCATGCGGGTGACTCTAGCCGCGGCGTGCCGGGCGGGTCGCCTCGGGGTCGGTGAAGTAACGCTGGAGGGTCGGTCCGATCCACGCCGCGAGCCTGGCGGGCGGCGCCGAGGCGAGCGGTTCGACCTTCACGACGTAGCGGAGCATCGCAAGCCCGATCAGCTGGCTGGCCGCAAGGCTCGCGCGCACCTGGGGGTGATCCAGCTCGAGCGCCTTGGCGACGCGCGAGAGGACTTCGCGAGTGACGAAGTCGCGCATCAGCGCGGCGGCGCTTTCGCTGGTGACCATGGAGCGGACGATGGCGTGCGCGCGGACGCCCGCCGGCGAGTCCCAGATCTCGATGAAGAATCGCGCGAGCCGGATGCCGAGCCCGTCGAGCCCGGGCCTCAGCAGCTCGGGGATCGCCTCGGCGGGGTCGAAAGGAAAGTCCATCGCCGCCCCGAAGATGCCCTCTTTCGATTCGAAGTAGTGGAGGACCAGCTTGGGGTCGACGCGGGCGGCGGTGGCGATGCCGCGGATGGTCGCGCCGTCGTATCCGGACCGGGCGAATTGGGTCCGGGCCGCGGCGAGGATCTTCTCCCGCGTGCGGGCCGGGCCGGGTCTCCTACCGGTTCGCGCCACGAGCGGCCCGCCGCGTGACCAGTGCGCCAAGCAGCAACAGCACCAAGCCGCCCGCGACCCACATGCTCAGCACGGTGACAGGCTCGCCCACGCCCGCGTTGTCGAAGTACAGCGCGCCGCGGATCCCGCTGTAGAGCTGGCCGGCGGGCATGGCCGGTGCGAGCCAGCGGTAGGCATCTGGCAGAAGCTGGCTGCCGATCGGGCCGCCTGAGCAGACGAGGTCGAGGAGCACCGCCACCAGCGCCGCGAGCGCGACGCCCGGCCTGCCGAGCAATGCGGCTGCGCCCGCGACCACCGCGCCGATCGCCGCGGACCCGAGCGCCACCAGTGCCGTCGCGGTCCAGAACCCCGACCCGTAGTCGCCGGCGATCCACGTCGCGAGGCCCATCGCCACCGGCGCGGCGACGATCGCGTAGACCACGACCAGCGCCAACCGGGTCACGAAACCCGGGCCCCGACGCAAGCCCACCAGCGCCTGCGCGATCAGCGTCGAGACCAGCACGGCGAGGATGACGAAGAACAGGATCAGGCCGTGCGGGTCGCCCGTGGCGAATGGATGCACTGTCTCGATCGCAACGGCCTGACCCTGGGCCTGAAACACCTTGGTGAAGGCGCCGGTGATGACGCCGGTGGCGCCGTCGCCCGCCGCTCCCGCAATGATCAGCCGCGGGCCGCCGCCTCCGAGGATGAGCGCCCCGTCGACGCTTCGAGCGTCGATCGCGGCGCGGGCGTCGGTTTCGCTTCCATAGGTCGTGAAGCGAAAGGCTCCCGGCGCGTTGGTCGCGAATGCGCCCGCGATCTGCTGGGTCGCAGGGGGCGGCCCGACGAGGCCGACCGCGATGTCGTGTGGCGAGGGACTCTTGATCGCCGGTCCGATGAGGCCGATAAGGGTGACCAGCGCAACCAGGCCGGCGACCACCGGCTGCACCAGAGTTTCGAGTCTTTCACGCATTGCGCCCCTCCCCCGAATTCATCGTGCGTTGAATTCTACAGTCGGAGAATTCCTGGTGTCAAGAAAAGCGATGGCGGCTAGGTCCTGTCGGGATCCAGGATCGCGATCAACCGGCGCCAGGCCGGTCGCCAGGCAAACCACCAGACCGCGATGAAGAGGCCGCCCGCGATGATCCCAGGCAAAAAACCGAAGCTCTGTGTCAATCCCAACCAGATGACGGCGATCACGACGGCGAATACCGGGACCGCGCGGAACAGGTAGCGGAGCACCTGCATGGCTCGCTCGCGGAACCATTCGCGGGCGTAAGCGCGGCGAACGAACGCGCTCAGGTTGCGCCGCCGGTACCAGGTCCACCAGATCGCGGCGATGGTCGCAAGGAAGATGCTGGCGAGGAAGATCAGGTCTGCGACCGCCTCCGGCACGTAACGCGTCGCGGCGCCGGTGAGCAGCCTGATCGCGAAGACGAATCCAAGCAGGACGCCTGCCGTCTGATAGGCGGAAGCCGCGCCGAACAGGTTTCTTCGGGCGACCCGAGACCTCGGGTTTTGCTTCACGGCAAGCTCGAACTCGTCCAGGGCCTCCTTATCGCGCTTCTGCAGTCGGAGGGCCAGGCCGAGGTTGTTGTGGAACGCCCACACGTTGGGCTCCAGGCGAATGGCTTGCCGAAAGTCCATCTCCGCGGCGCGGAGATGCTTGGCGCGCAAGGTGATCCTTCCGCGCACGTCGTAGCCGAAGCCCGATTCAGGCTTGAGCTCGATCGCCCGGTTGGCGCTCACGGCCGCGTCGTCGAGCTGCTTCAGCTCGAGCTGGCATTCGGCCAGCGTGCGTGCGATGTGCGGCGAGGTTGGCCTGATCTCATATGCCACGAGAGCGTGAGCCAATGCCTTGCGCGCGTGGCCGGTCTGGAGAAGCGCCCACGCATACGCGACCTGGAGCCATTCGTTGCCTGGGTCCACGTCGATGGCGGGGCGAAGCACCCCGGCCGCCTCGGCGTGGCGACCCGCGTCATTGAGCGCTTCGCCGCGATGCAGGGCGCTGTCGCCGGCCAGGGTTTCGGTCACGGCAGGCCGCGATTCTATCCCCCGAGTGCGGCTCGTAAGTCGGTTAGCTGCCGGGTCTGCCAGTCCTGGAACGAAGCACTTGCGGGCACCATCGTCTCGGTGACGCTGACGATGGGGATGCCCCTTGCCCGCGCCTTGGCCACCAGGCCCTGGACCTCGGGCGTCGAGTTCTGCGAGTTGTAGACGAACACCTTGATCGCCCTGGCCGCGATCTGGCTTTCGACGGTGGCCTTGTCGGCCGCGCTCGGGTCGGCCCCCTCGCTGATCGCGTTCAGATAGCCAGGGGGCGTGATCAGGTCGAGGCCGGTTCCCTCGGCCAGGTAGCTGAAGATGCTCTCGCTCGCCCCCACCTTCGTGCCGCCGTACTTCTGCTTGATCGCGCCAATCGTGTCGTGGTACCCCTTCAGACTCACGTTCTTGTACTCCGCTGCCTGGCGCTGAAAGTAGGCGGCGTCGGCGGCATCGATCTTCCCCAGGTCGGCCGCGATCCGGTCCACGGTCCGGTCCACGTACGACGGTGAGTACCAGAGGTGCGGGTTGTCGCCCTCCTTTTTGCCCACCAGGTCGCCGACGGTGAGCACGACACGACCCGCGGTGGGATTCGCGTTGAGCAGCTTGCCGGCCCACGTGTCGTAGCCAACTCCGTTGACGATCACGTACTTCGCCTGCGCGATGGTGCGCGCGTCCTGCGGTGTCGGGTCGTAGTCATGAGGGTCGGTGTCCGGGTTGGCGATGATGCTGGTCACGCTCGCGTGCTCGCCTCCCACCTGGGCGGCGATGCTGCCCCAGAAGTTCTCGGCCGCCACGACCTGTACCTTGCCCGAGACCGAACCTGCCGGCGTCTGGCTCAACCCGCAGGCGGCGAGCAATAGAACAGCGGCAAGGCTCCCGAAGAGTTTCATGCGAGTCCTCCCACACGCACCATGCGGCGCGCGAAATTTGACGCCAGGTACAGAGCAAAGGCGAGGCCCGTGATCAGAAAGCTCACGGGCAGCGCGACGTAAAAGGCGAGGATGAGGCCCAGCCAGACCACCGCGACGGCGACCCCGGCGGACAGCGCCATCCCGGCCCACGGACGCGTTGACAGGTTCTGAGCGATTGCCGCCGGCGTCACGATCAGCGCAAAGATGAGCAGCGCGCCGACCGCCTGAACCGACTCCGCGACAGTAACCGCGACGAGGATGAAGAAGAGCGAGGTCAACGCGCGGGCCGGCACGCCGCGCGCCACCGCGACCTCGGGGTCGATGCTGAGGAACAGCAGGGGGCGCGCGATGACGATCATGACGGCGACGGTCGCAAGTCCGGTCAGCGAACCGACGATGACCTGCGCCGGCTGGAGACCCAGGATCGACCCGAACAGGACGCTGACCCCGAGGGTTCCAGACGCCGCGCTCCGTGCGGTGGTGTACAGGCTCAAGAACAGGACGCCCAGGCCCAGCACCCACGCGAAGACGGTGCCGATCGCGACGTCGCGACCGCGCGCGCGGCCTCCCAGCGCGCCGATCGCGAGCGCGACCGCGATGCAGCTGGCGAAGACGCCCGCGAGAAGGTTGAGTCCGGCGAGCACCCCGCCGAGTCCTCCCGTGAAGGCGACGTGGCCGAGCGCGTCGGCCGTGAAGACCTGATTTCTTAGCACGACGAAGTAGCCCACGAGCCCGGCGGCGAGGGCGATGCATCCTCCCGCGACGAACGCGTTGCGCATGAATTCGAGCGCGAACATGCTCATGCCGGCGCCATGACAGCACCGCGTGCGGTGAGGAGGCGGATCGCGACGTAAAACGCAAACGCCAGCGTGGTGATGAAAAACCCGACCGGGACGTTCGTGAAATACGCCAGCGCAAGTCCCAGCCAGGTGAAGACAAGCGACAGCACGATGCTGAGCGCAATCCCCCGCCCCGGTCGCGCGGTCATCTGCAGCGCGGACGCGGCTGGGGCGACGAGCAGCGCGAAGATCAGCAACGTGCCGACGATCTGCACCGTGATCGCCACGGACAGGGCGAGGATGAGGAGAAAGGCGAGGGACAGCATTCTCACGGGCACCCCGCGGGCGAGGGCGACGTCGGGATCGACCGACGCAAACATCAGGGGCCGGCCGATCGCCGCGAGCATCGCGATCGTTGCCAGCGCCACCGCGAAAGTGAGCTGGACGTCGCGGTCGGTGATGCCCAGGATCGTCCCGAAAAGAAATGCGTAGATCCCCTGGGCGCTGCCGCCATAAAGACGGACGAAAAGAAAACCCAGGCCCAGCGAGAACGCGAGGATCGAGCCGATGGCAGCCGATTCAAGCCGGTGGCCGGCATCGACCTCGCGGCCGAGCGCTCCGAGCCCCAGCGCCGCCCCGGCGCAGAACACGATCAGGCCGAGCACCGGTGACGCGTGGATGAGCACGCCGGCTGCGGCGCCGGGGAATCCGACCTGCGAGAGCATGTGGGCCGCAAAGCTCTGCCCACGCAGCACGACGAAGTAGCCGGCGACTCCCGCCAGCATGGCGACCATGGTCCCGGCCAGCAACGCGTTCTGCATGAAGTGGAACTGCAGCAGCAGCTGGACGTCCGCCACCACGTCCCACGAGGGTCCCTGGTCCGGCATCAGTGGTCGTCCGGGTGATGCGTGACCGGCTCGTACTGACCCACCACCACCAAGCGGCCATCGCTTGTGTGCAGCACCTCGACGGGCGTGCCGTACAGGGCGGTCAGCGTCTCGGTGCGGATGACGTCCTGTGGCTTGCCCGACAGAACATGGCCCCCCGCCACGTAGACGACGCGGTCGATGAAAGGAAGGATGGGGTTGATGTCGTGCGCGACGAGCAGCACGGTGACTCCGCGCGCGCGGCAGATGCCGCGGATCAGCTCGGAGATCGCCTGCTGGTTGTTGAGGTCCAAGCTCTCGAGCGGCTCGTCGAGCGCAAGCATCCTGGCACCGCTCACCAGCGCCTGCGCGATCAGGATCCGCTGCTGCTCGCCGCCGGAAAGCTCGCCGATGGGACGGTCTTCGTATGCGGTCGCTCCGACAAGCTCGACCATCTCGGCTACGCGCTTCGTCTTCGCCTGCGACGGCAGCGACAGGCCCCAGCGCTCCCCGTCGAGCCCGAGTCGTATGAGGTCGGCCGCGCGGATGCGGAGGTCGGCGTCGAAGCGGCGCCGCTGGGGCAGGTAACCGATCTCGTCGGTGCCCCTCCGGACCGCCCTGCCGAAGACGCTTACGGAGCCCTCGGCCAGCGGCACGACGCCCAGGAGGGCTTTGAGGAGCGTCGACTTGCCGGCGCCGTTGGGGCCGAGGATCGCCACGAACTCGCCCGGCGCCACCTCGAGGTCGACCTCGCTCCAGATCGGACGGCCTCCGAGACGGGCGGCGGCGTGCTCGAACGCGAGGGCGCTCTTGTACGACTGGCTTGGACGGACTGGCTGGGAGATGCGCAAGAGTATTGCACAAGCACCTTGCGCAAGTGGATTGCGCTATATTGACTAGGGATGCCCAGACCGAGCCCGGTGACCGACGAAGTCCGCCGGCTCTTTGACGCACAGGAGCGTCATGCCTGGTCGATCGATGAGCTGCTCCAGTCCGTCCGCACCAGCCTCGGCGTCGCCGACTACTCGTCCGTCTTCCGCGCCGTCAGCCAGTTCGAGAGGCAGGGCGTGGTCGACAAAATCGACCTCGGCGACGGCCGCGCCCGCTTCGAGCTGCGAGACGACCATCACGAGCACATCCGATGCGAGAGCTGCGGCCGCGTGGAAGAGGTGCCCGGTTGCGTGGTCGACGATGCGAGCGCGCGGGTCAACAGCCTGACCGGCTTCAAGGTCACAAGCCACCGCGTGGTCTTCGGTGGCCTGTGTCGCGACTGCGCCGCCGGCTAGCTCTTCGCGGGCTCGAACTCCAGGATCACGATCCCCGATTTGAATCGCTTCGTGTCCGTCAGGTTGAACGGGATCTGGTCGGTTCCGTGGGCAAAGAGGTGCTTGCCCTCGCCGAGGACGACCGGGTGCACCATGAATCGGTACAGGTCGATCAGCTTCATCTCCATCAGCGCGTTGAACAGCTGACCGCTCCCGGCGAGCAGAAGGTCGCGGCCTGGCTTCGCTTTCAGCTTGCGGACTTCGTCCTCAACGCCGCCTTTGATGACCTGGGTGCCAGACCATGCAGGATTTTTCAGGGTCGATGACACGACGTACTTCGGCATCGTGTTCATCTTCACGCCAAACTCGCCGACGCCCTCCATCGTCGGCCAGGCCGCCGCGAATCCTTCGTAGGTCTTGCGACCCAGCAGCTGGGCGTCGCTCGCCTGCAGCTCGTCCCACTTGAACTGGCCGGCCTCGTCGTTGAACCACGGTCCGGACCACTTGCCCGGCTCTTCGAACACACCGTCAAGCGATAGGTACTCGGTTGCCACCAGCCTCATGTCACCCTCCAGCGAATTTCGTTACGACCCGTTAGACGAAACTCACTCCCGAAACTAATCGAGGGTCGGAGTCAGCCGCTAGGAGGTCCACACGGGCTTTCGCTTCTCGACGAACGCGGTCATTCCCTCGCGCCCATCGGGGGCGACCGCGTTGCAGGAGATCGCCTCCGCCATCAGCGCGTAGGCGTCCGCCTGTGTCGACTCGACCTGCTTGTAGAAGCCTTCCTTGCCGATCTGCAGCGCGTAACGGCTGAGCTGCGCGAGCTCGTTGACGAGCGCCATGACCTCGGCGTCGAGTCGCTCGCCAGGCACCGCGCGGTTGATGAGGCCCCACTTCTCGGCAGTGGCGGCGTCGACGAAGCGACCGGTCAGGAGCATCTCGAGCGTGTGCTTGCGGCTGACGTTGCGCGCCACCGCGACGCCGGGCGTGGAGCAGAACAGCCCGTACCTCACTCCGGACGTCGCGAAACGGCAGTCGTCGCTTGCGATCGCAAGGTCACACGTGGCGACGAGCTGACATCCCGCGGCGGTCGCGATGCCGTGAGGCGCGGCGATCACAGGCACGGGCACCGACTGCACCGTTGCCATGAGCCTATTGCAAACCGCGAACAGCTCCCGCTCCTCGTCGAGCGTCTTGTCGAGCATCTCCTTCAGGTCGTGGCCGGCCGAGAACGCGCGCCCCGCACCTTTGAGGACGATGGCGCGGACCTCGGGCCGAGAGGCCTGGCGCTCAAGCTCTGCCGTGAGCTCTTCCATCAAAAGGGTCGAGAGCGCGTTGAGCTGGTCGGGGCGATTGAGAGTGATGATCGCGGCCGGCGGCGCGTCCTCGACCAGCAGGTACTTCAGCGAGACAGCCATCGCGGACCTCCTTGTGCTCTTCGTCCAACACTACTCCGCGGTGGTTCGGCTAGCGGGTCGCCACCATCAGGATCACCACACATACGGCCCATGTGCCGGTGATGAGCCCGGCCCCGAGCCACTTCCCCTGCAAGACTCTTCGGATCACGATCACGATCCCGGCCAGCGGCGCCCCATAGCGCCCGCCCCCGACCTGGGTGCTGACGACAACGGCGGTGTTGGCGATCATCAGAAAAACGATGATCGATCCGACGATGCCAAGCTCGCTGAACGCGCCCCCGAACATCGCGCCGACCACGCCGGTGGACGTGGTGAGGATCTGCGCGTAGCCGGTGAGATTCAGGAACGTCGGAAAGAAGACCACCGCGCCGAGGACCAGAAAGACGAGCGCCCCGGTCAGCTCGGTTTGCTGGCGCGACGCGGGCGCGCTCTGGGCGACCACGATTCCCAACAGACCGAGCAGAAGCGCGGCTCCACCCAGGCCGACTCCCGACCATAGCGCGATCGTGGTGATGATGTGACGATGCGGCGGCGGCGGAGCCCACAGGGGCGCGACCTCCTCGGCCGGCATGTAGGCAGCCTGGTTGGGAGGTGGCGCCACGGGTGGCGGACCTGGGATCTGCACCCCTTCGGCCAGCCACGAAGGCCGGCTCGGGTCCGGAGCGGTCGGCGCGCCCGGAGCAGCCGCTGCGGCTGGCAGGGGCTGCCACGTCTGGCCGTCCCACCAGTACCGTCCATCGGGCGAGATCACTGGCGGCGCCTGCATCGCGGCTGCCAATCGTAGGGCGCCCTGGGCCGATCTGAGCCCCATTACAAGAGTCCGCCGAACGACGGTGTGAGAGGGGCGGTGTAGGCTTCTGCTCCCGTGGCGGAGCAGTCTCGCGATCCGCGCCTCTCGGCGGACGGTTTCTGGTGGTGGGACGGCCAGAGGTGGGTGGCCGCCCGGCAGCCTCGCGGCGGCGGCGTTTCCACCGGAACCCTGGTCGCGCTCATCGCCGGCGGAGTCGCTCTGGTCCTGGTGACGTTTTCGGTCTTCGCCTACGTCGCGTACACGCGGATCAACGCAAGCCTCCAGCCAACCTCGACCGTCGGTTCATCCTCGGTGCCATGCGATGGGCTCGAGCACACGCAGGTCCACTACCACGCGGCGCTCCAGATCCTGAACCGTGGCCAGGCGGTCGCCATCCCCACGACACTGGGCCGAACGGCCAACTGCTACTACTGGCTGCACTTGCACGGCGGCGAGGCGGGCATCATCCACATCGAGGCGCCGAGCGATCGCGAGTTCACGCTGGGCGACTTCTTCAACGTGTGGTCGAGGTGGAGCGGCCAAAAGCAAATCCTGGACAGCACGCATGTCTCGACGCTCACGCTCGCCGGCAATCAACGGCTCGCGGTTTTCGTGGCGACCCGCGGCGGTACGGCGCACGCCTTCTCGGGCGAGCCTGGGTCGATCGTGCTCGAGGACCGCGAGGTGGTCACGCTGGAGATCATCCCGCCGACGACAAGTCCCCCACCGGACTTCCCCTGGCCTCCGGGCTTCTGACGCGTCCCAGCACTCCGTCCGCAACGATCCGGAGCGACACCAGGAACGTGAGCCAGGCAGCGCCGATGAGGATCCCCTCGACGACGTCCGTGGGCCAGTGCGTACCTGTGTAGATACGCGCGATTGCGTTCGCGAAAATAATCAGCACGACAAGTGCCCAGCCGATGACCCGGGCCCATCGTGGTAGGAACCGATAACCGAAGCACAGCATCAGCACCACGGTGACGGTGACGATGAAGATCGTGTGACCGCTCGGAAAGCTCGAGGCGCCTGGATGCTCGGTGACACGCAGCACCTCGTGCGTGGTAGGTCGTGGGCGCACGATGAGGTGGCTCACCGCCTCATACCAACCACCGCTGAGCACGGCGCCCGCGGCGAAGAGCCAGGCTCGGCGGTTGAAGAGCAGGATCGCGACGAAGATGAGGATCTCTACAACCAGGCCCTTGGCGTCACCGATCCAGCTGAAGAATGGAAATGTGATGGCGAGTGGCCCCCAGTCGGTCGATTGGATGTCCCGCTCGATCACCGCGTCCTCCGGGATGAAGGGATGGCCGGCGACGTAGACGGCCAGCCCGGCCGCGGCCACGGCCATCACCAGCGCGACCAGGAACAAAGGCCGGTTCATGCGGCCCCGGGCGTTATGGCATCGAGATGGCCCAAGTTGAGCGGTTCGGCCCAGGCGAGGAGGCCCGCGGGCTCTCGCCGGGCGACTTCATCCTGGCCCACCGCCACCACGTCATCGCCGGCCTGATCAGCCTCGCGCAGAAACGGCGCTTTCGCGGTCGCGATTCTGTCTACGCACATTGGAGTCACGCCGCCCTGGTCGCGACTCCCGACTCGTTGATCGAGGCCGAGATCCGCGGCGTGGTGCGAAGCCCGCTCGCGAAGTACCGCGACGACGAGTACCACGTGGTCCGATTGGGCGGTGAGCTGGACGCCCCGGCGCGAGTCGGCGTCGTTGCCTACGCGACGGGCCAGATCGGGCAAGCCTTCGGATTCCTGGACCTGTTGGGTGCCTGCCTCTACCTTGTGTTCGGGTGGCCCGTGCGCTGGGTGAGGCGACACCACGAGATCTGCACCAGCCTGGTGGTCAGGGCGCTCCAGGAAGGCGGGCTGCTCAAAGAGATGGACCCGGCCCTCACCTTGCCAGCGGACCTCGCCAAGCGCTTCGACATCCGGGCCGAGCATTAGGTCGTGGCGTGCCGGCGCCGGGCCCTGAACCACTTCCAGGTCGGCGAAGGCAGCCACCGCTCGGGCAGCCAGACGACGAACGCAGACCACCCCAGGCCGAGAAGGAATCCGCCCGCCACGTCGCTCGGCCAGTGGTCGCCCGCCCAGACGCGGGCACAGCACGCGAGGAGGATCACGATCGCCGCGGCGACCCACAGGATCCAGCGGGCGCGCGGCCGGACGTGCGGAGCCAGCGAGAAAGCAAGCATGAAGCTGAGCCACGTGAAGAAGACCGCGTGGCCACTGGGATAGCTGTAGCCAGGGGCCGGGGTGAGGATGTGGACCAGGTCGGCGGTGGGCCTCTGGCGCGCCATCGCGAGCTTGATGAGGTTGTCGAGGAGGCTCGAGACGGCGCCGATCGCCATCAGGTAGCCGGCCCGTCGCTCCCAGACCAGAAGGATCACCACCGCTGCCACGCCGACGCCGACCTGCAGGTAGCCGGCCGTGTAGTTGATGGCGTCGAAGATGTAGGTCACCGGGCCCCAGGGAAACGACTGGATGAAGGCCGCGACCGGTACGTCGAAGGGCAGCAGAGGCTGGGTGGCCACCAGGTAGGTGTCCATCGCGAACAGGATCACGACGGCCACGATCAGCGGCAGCAGCCACGCGCGCGCGCTTTCGCGCGGATCGCCGGCCAGGACCTCCTTGGCCGCCTTCCCGACGGGGGCCGGTTGGCTCACTTCGGCAGCAGCACTTTCAACGCGCTGACCTCGGCGGTGATGGTCGCCGGCGTCTGACCCACCTGGAGGTTGTCGGCATAGACCGAGACACGGGGCTTGGTCCGCACTTCGAGCTTGCGAAACCTGAACACCTGCGCACTTACGTCTTCAGGGGTGCCGGGAAGCAGCGCAGACTTGAGAGCGCGGGCCACGATGTCCGTTCGCGTCCGGCCCGCGTGGACCGAGAACTCCAGGTAGGGATCGACTGGGCTACGGTCGCTGATCGCCAGCTGGCTGCCGATGGAGGCGGTGTTGCTGAAGACGAGCGACATCGCGGAGCCGCTGCCCTTGATATCTCCCGCGAGCTCGTACTGAAATCTCTTGGCCGCGATCACGTTCATGATCTTTCCCGGAAGGTCGCCGAACTGCAGTTCTTTCGCCGAATCGCCGAGCGCGATGGTCTCGCCGAACAGCCCGACCGCACACGCTTCGACGAAGATGTGGCCATTGACCCGGCCGAGCGTGATCGGGCGCGCATGCCCGTCGCGGGCCACCTTGATCGCCTTGTCGATATCGGTCGGGAGGCCCAGGGCCCGGGCAAGGTTGTTGAAGGTGCCAAGCGCAATGACGCCGATGGGATGCTTCGAATCGGCGAACTTTCGGACGACGAACTCGACCGTGCCATCTCCTCCCGCGACGACGATCCGCGCTTGCGGCGTGACGAGCTTCTCCATGTCCTCGCTGGGGTCGAAGTCAACGACTATGTGATCGGCGAAGGCGGACCGCAGCTTCTTTTGGACCTCCTCGTTCATGGAACCGGCTCTGGTGCTGATGACCAATAGGCGCGTCGCCTTGGTGGCGGTCTTGGCGAGGCTCAACTCGCGCTGCCGAGGAGCCGGATCCAGCGAGCGCACGCGAACGAGTGAAGGCCCAGCGCGATGAAGCCGGCCGCAACCATGCCGAGCAGCAGGTGGCCAAAGGGCTGGTTGAGCAGGAACAGGAAGGCACCTGCGAAGCCGTGCACCTGCGAGGAATCGCGATGCAGGCCGCCCTGAAGCACGAACCAGCCAACCAGGCCGAACGTGACGCCGCGCGAGATCATGCCGAACCGTCCCAACCCGTCGACGATCTGCCTCTCTACCTTATTCATCTCGAATCGCTTCAGGTCTTTCCTGAAAGTCGCCCGGAATGCTTCGAAGAGCTGGCCCACGCCAAACCCGATCGAGATGATGCCGATCGCGACGGCCACCCACTGGCCGCCGGGAATCGTGAGGACTTTCGCGATGGTCGACTGGGTGCCGTCATGAGCGCCGGCCGGCGAGGTTCCGGCCAGGAGGCGGAGCGCGAACAGCACGATTCCGGCGTAAGCGATCCCACTCCAAGCAAAGCCAAGCCGCTCGGCAATTCCGGGAGCGTCGCGGCCCCGGTGCAGGGGGTCGAAGATCGCGCGCACGAAACCCCAGATGGAGTACGCGCCGAGGCCAAAGACCACGGCGAGCAGCAGGGCCTTGCCCGCCGGCCCGCCCGCCAGGAGCCTCAGGCTCCCGGACTGGTCGGTGGCGCTGCCTCCAATCCCCAGGGCCAGGCCCAGAGCGAGCACGCCCATTACGGCGTAGAGGACGCCGCGGAATACGTACCCAGCCCGCTCCAAAAATTCCAACCATGGGTTGGAGGCGCCTCGCTTGGTTGCGGATCTGGCCCTCTGGGCGACTCCGTGGACGCTTGCCATTGCCGTTAGGTCAACGTCCGGGCTCTTGACAGGCCCCGGGATCGTTGGGCGCTCAGATCAAGGTTGGCAGGAGGCGCACCAGTAGGTGAGCCGGGCGTGCTCGCCCTGAGCGCGCACCTGGATCCGGCCTCCACAGCGCGGGCAGGGCCGGCCGCCGCGGCCGTGGACGGCGCCCTTGCCGTAGCCGGGAAAGCGGCGATTGAACCCGCCGTTCAGGTTTGCGCGCATCGCCTTTCGCGCCGTCTCGAAGAGTGCCCTGATTTGCTCGTCGCCGAGATCGCTTGCCTTCGTCCACGGGTTGATCCGTGTTTGCCAGAGCGCCTCGCAGCGGTACACGTTGCCGATCCCGGCCGTCACCCGCTGATCGAGAAGCAGCTCGCCGACGGCCACCGGCCCAAGTGCGCGAGCGTTTGCCACCACGTCTTCGACGGCCCAGTCGTCGGACAGGATGTCGGGGCCGAGATGACCGACCTTGGTTGTCTCGTCGCGCACGAGATCGACGACGGGAGCGCCGAAGCAGACCGCGACTGCGTCATCGGTCTCGAGCAAAGCCTTCATCTGCCACACGGGGCGACGCCATCTCTCGCCTCGCTTGTAGAGATGCCAGGCGCCCCGCATTCGCATGTGCGAATGGATCGCGAGGCCGTTGTCGAAACGGATCAGCAGATGCTTGCCGACGGGCTTCACCTCGGTGACCGTCGTGCCCGCGAGGCGCTTCAGCGCGGCAGGTCGAGCGACAAGGACTCGCTTGCCCTCGAGGCCTGCACGCAAGGTCGCCGCGGTTCGCCAGATGGTGTCGCCCTCAGGCATGCAAACGCAATCGTGCGACTTCCGAGTAGCTTGGACGGCATGGCGAAGCAATCATTGGAATTTGGACTCCTTCTGCCCTCTCGTGAGGCGCTCCTGTGGGCGGACAGCAACCTGGCGCTGCTCGTCGACACGGCGCGGTTTGCCGAGCAGGCGGGCTACGACTCGGTGTGGGCAGGCGACTCGCTGCTGGCGCGTCCCCGCGGCGAACCGATCTCGTTGCTGAGCGCAGTGGCCGGCGCCACGACCCGCGTCCGGCTTGGCACGGCGGTGCTGCTCCCTCTGCTTCGCCATCCTCTCTCGCTCGCGCATGCGATCGCGACGCTCGACCGCATTTCCAGGGGGAGGCTGATCCTCGGCATCGGTCCGGGGGCCGAGCTTCCGGGAACGCACGCGGAGCTGGCGGCGATCGGCGTGCCGAGCGACCACCGGATCGCCACCATGCTCGACACCATCGCGCGCTGCCGCAAGTTGTGGCGGGGCGAGGAGCCTGGGATCGACCTGCAGCCGAGGCCTCAGCAAGCCGGCGGCCCACCCATCTGGCTCGGAGGCAACGGACCGCGCATGCTGCGCGAGACGGCAACGAACTTCGACGGATGGCTGCCCTTCAGCCCCTCGCCCGACGCGTACGCCTCGGGATTGCGCATCGTGCGAGAGGAAGCGGAGCGGGCCGGCCGTGATCCCGACACGCTGGCGACTGGCGTCTACCTGACTGTGGCGAATGGCGAAGGCTCAGGCGTGCCATGCGGGGACGCTCGAGACTGCCGCCGACTGGTTCGCAGCGTACGTTGCGGCAGGTGCGCGTCACATGGTGGTGCGCCTGGCGCGGCCAGGTCTCACCGACTACAACGACACGGTGAAAGACGTTCTGGGCGCCGCCCGGCTGGTCGCTAAAGCCTGAGGAGAAAGACCGGCGCGGCCGCGGCAAGCCCGGCCGCGAGCTGCAACCCGAGGACGAGCAGCGCCGGTCCCGGATCGCGCGGCAGCCACGTGATGGCGAAGAAGGCGATGAACGGGATCTGCCCTGCCATCAGCAGCTGCCAGAGATGAGCGGCCGCGCCTTCGTCAGGTTCGCGGGCGGTGCCGGAGACCGCGATATGGCCGAGCACCACGGCCAGCGCCGCAAGCGACATCGCCAGCGGAATCAGCGCGCTCGGTCGCTTCAGCGCTGAAGTGCTCATCTAGCGTCCAAAATCGTGGCGCAACGTTATGCCCACTCCAAGCATTGAATCAGATGGAGTGACGGCGCTGGACGCGCCCGCGGAGGCCCTGGCGGGTCGACCGTTCGTAGAACTGGTCGCGCCCCTGATTCCGGCCGCGCAACGTCTGGCCTTTGGAATGCTGCAAAACGCACACGAATGCGAGGACGCGGTGCAGGACGCGACGTTCAAAGCGTGGCGAGCCTTCCCCCGCTTTCGCGAGGGCTCCAACGTCCGGGCCTGGTTCTTGACCATCGTCGCGAACGAGTGCCGCCAGCGCCGGCGCAGTCGCTGGTGGTCGATCGCCAGGGTGGCCGCGCCTGCCGTCGAAGACTCCGCGGGGGCTGGATTGGGCGAAGACGCCATCGACCTGCGAAGCGCCCTGAACCGGTTGCCGCCGGAGATGAAGCTCGCGCTGGTGCTGCGCTACTACCTGGACCTGCCTTTCGCCGAGGTCGGCCGAGTGCTGCACGTCAGCGAAAAAGCGGCGAAGGCGCGGGTGCACCGGGCGCTCGCTCGACTTCGGATCGACGTCCCGGAGATCCACGCCGGTGCATGAAGAGGAGTTCCGCCGCCGCCTACACGACGCGATAGGCAAACCGCCGCCGCTGGCCGAGCCCGTGCTGGGACCGTCAAAGGCGCGAGCGCCACGCAGCTACGCGGGGGCCATGGGCCTCGTTGCAGCGGTAATGGCGGGCCTCCTCGTCGTCGTGCTCCTCAGCACGCGAGGGCTGCTGCCTTCACGCAACGCCGGCCCCGCGCCGCTGCCCAGCAGCCAGGCTGGTTCGTTCCCCTGCGCGCTCCCGGTGAGCCTCATCGTCGAGTCCGGCAACCCCGGTCAAGACCCGGTCATGGCAACAAGCTACGGATTCGTGAACATCCCAGCGGGCACGCTCCGCATCGACCCCAACGCTCGGGTCAGCGATCTGCCCGCGGCTCCGGGTATGCCACCAGCCCTCTACTCGGCACAGCTCCACCGGTGGGTCCCAGCCACCGCGAGGAGCATCTCACCGGACGGAATCGCTTACGCCTACACGAAGCTGCCCACCGGGCAGACCTACTCCAACTTCACGTCGTCAGAGCTTCACATCTACAACGTCTCCACGAAGACAGATCGCACCCTATGGACTGACGCGGATGGCATCGAGGTGCTCGCCTGGGACCTGAACGGAATCGTCGCCTCCACTGTGCCACGCGAAGGCGGACTCCAGCATCTGTGGCGCGTCGACCCCTCGAGCGGGCGCGTGTCCGCTTTGCCGGCAAGCGCCGATACGCCTTTCCTCCCTCCCTCGATCCAGCCGGAAGGCGGCAACTACAGCTACATGGGTGCGGACTCGCAGGGTCGCGCCGTCTTCCGGCTCGGTTCCCGCGATGCTGGAGTCAAGTACAGGGTGGTGGTGGTGCAGTCCGGCCGGCTCATCGCGACCATCTACTCCGGGACTGCGGGAGACGCGAAAGACTTCGACCCAGGCGGGATCTTCTTCGACGTGCACGGGGTGTGGTTCTCGAACTTCGACGGCAAGGTCGTCTGGCTCTGGGCGCAGTCCTCAGGACTGCAGAGCTTCAAGGTCTCAGGATTGCCACCCACGCCGTCGGGCTACGCCCACACTGATTTCTCGTTTTTCCCCGCCGGCGCCTGCGTACCGGGTGAGTTCACCGGCGTCGCCGCATCACCGCTTCCTGCGGCCGCCACACCCTCGCCTTCGCCTGTCCCATCGCCGGTTGACTGGTCGGCGCTGACGCGGCGACCGCTGACCCTGCAGCCGCTGGCCGCGGGCGCGGCCTGCCCGGTCTCCCCCGAGTCTCAGCTTGCCGTCAAGCCCCAATCCGGAAAGTGGCCGACCTACGGATTCGGACAGCCGCCGGCCTACCTGAGCGGACAGTTCACCTGGTACTCCGCAGGCTCGCAGGGCGTCGTCATCCTCATCGACCCCCAGTACACAGGACCGCTTTTGGTGCGAAGCCGGCGCCTGGACGGCAGCGGTACGCTGGCCTTCAGCGGGCAACCAAGCACCGCGCTGGCAGGTGGTGCGTTGGGTATCGGCCAGACTTCCGCACCGCCTTACTGGGGGACGTGGTTCGGTGTCCTGATTCCGAGCGCGCCGGGTTGCTACGGGATTCAGTTCGACGGGTCGACGTTCACGTCCGTGACGGTGATCTCGGTCTCCAAAGGCCCGCCGCCGCCCGGCTAGCGCACCTGTGAGCAAGAGCGGCCGGACTCGCGGTCACCGCGCTTTTCTCGATCTCCCACGATCTTCGGTGCGATCCGCGCTCACCTGGTGTCGCTAGGGCGTGTTCGCGTGGACAAGCCCGGCGGCCATCTCGTCCTCGGTCAGGTCGGCGACGGCTGCCTTGACGATCTCGTCGATGCTCTTGCCGCGGTCGCGCTCGAGGACCTTCATCCGCTTGTCGAACTGGGTGCTGGCGAAATCCAGATAGGTTTCCACGCGCTGGCCGAATGGACTGTGCTCCTCGTCGTAAAACTCCCAGAACTCGCTCACGACGCCAAGCGCGGGTCCGAGCAGCTCGTTCATTCGCTGGTTCATGACCTCCCAACCGTCGGGAGACTGGTTGATCAGGCGGTTGAGTAAGAAGACGCCGTAGCGGATGTGCCGGCTCTCGTCTCGCGCAATCAGTCTTATCCCATCAAGCAGGCCGGGGAGTTTCTGGTTGGTTTCGAGCGACTGGCGGAAGCCGTGGTAGCCGGTCTCGGCGAGTACGCCCTCGATGATCATGTTGTAGGTCACGGACGCCCTGATCTGCGCCTCGACCGAACGATCGGTCTTCAGCGCATTGAGAGAGGCGGGCAGCTCGACGAGGAACAGCTGCCGGTAGCTCGGCGTCATGTAGTGGGCGAGATCTTGGTGAGCCATCGCGATCTCGTCGAGCCAGCGCCGGAAGAACTCGACGTGCTTGGCCTCCTCCCATAGAAAGGACGTGAGGTAGATCTCTTCCTCGAGCCTGCCCTCGTCGGCGACCGCCATGATCAGGGGCAATAGGTCACTGGTCACGCCTTCCTCACCCGCCTGGAACAGGGCGAGGGTGCGGAGCAGGAAATCGTGCTCGGTGTCGTCGAAGCCGGCCCAGTCGGCGCCGTCGGATGAGAAGTCGAGGGCCTGCGGATCCCACGTGCCGAGCTTCTTGGCCTTCTGGAAGAGGCGCATGGGAACCGACCCCCAGTCGAGGCCGCGACCGGAGATCGTCGCGTAGCCATCCCGCGCGGTGGGGGCGGTCACGATGCGCCCAGTCTAAGCGTGCCGATCCGCTGAAAATGGGCGGCATGAGAGCCGTCGTGTACGACAGGTACGGGCCGCCGGACGTCTTGCGGATCGAGGAGGTCGAGAAGCCGGCGCCCCTGGACGATGAGGTCCTGGTGAGGGTGCGCGCCGTGTCTGTCACCCGCGGCGATTGCGCGACGAGAGAAGCAAACCGGCGCAGCGGTCGGGCCGTCTCGCTGGTCAGCCGCGCCATTTCCGGGTTGCGCGCGCCCCGGCAGAGGATCCTCGGCAGTGAGTTCGCCGGCGAGGTGGCTGAGGTCGGGGCGGCAGTGACGGAGTTCCGCGTTGGCGACCGCGTCTTCGGAAGCACCGGGTTCAGGTTCGGGGCGTACGCCGAGTTCGTGTGCGTGCGCGAGAGCGCGCGCATCGCTGCAATGCCGACCGGCATGACCTTCGAGGACGCGGCCGCGATCCCCGACGGAGGTCTGAACTCGCTGTGGTGCTTGCGGGGTGCGGATCTGCGAAAGGGACAGAAGATCCTCATCTACGGCGCCTCCGGCGCCATCGGCACGGCCGGCGTGCAGCTCGCGAAGTATTTCGAAGCCGATGTCACCGCTGTCTGCAGCACCAAGAACCTCGAGCTGGTGCGATCCCTGGGCGCCGACCACGTGATCGACTACACGAAGCAAGACTTCACGAAGAATGGCGAGCTGTACGACGTGATCTTCGACGCCGTCGGCAAGCACTCGTTCCGGCGGTCGCGAGATTCAATGAAGGCCGGCGGCGCATACCTGCCAACCGACGGACTCGAGAACCTGATGCGGTCGATCTGGCCGTCGCGGGCCGGCGACAAGAAAGTCGTGTTCCGGCTACCGCCTCGCTACACGAAGCAGGACATGCACTTTCTCAAAGAGCTGATCGAGGCGAGGAGATACCGGGCTGTGGTCGACAGGATCTACCCCCTGGAAGAAGTGGTCGAAGCGGCGCGCTACGTGGAAACCGAGCAGAAAACCGGAAACGTCATCCTCAGGGTCGATGGAGGCCGAGCGATCTAAATCGAATCCTGGCGAAGCATCGGGCGAGATTCTGAAAGCTCATAGCGAGGCTCTCGAGCGGATCCCGCGCGCACTCGTCCTGCTCGACCACCAACCATTCGGTACCGGCCTCGTGGCAGGCGCTCAGAATTTCGGGCCAGTCGAGGTTGCCTTCTCCTAGCTCGGCCTGAGAGATGCAACATGGCATCCGGGGTCGAGCATTGGTCGTCGAGTGTAACGACCGCCCGCGGCGTATCCGGCCTCGGTTTTACCTCTGATTGGCGTGCTCCGTTACGTTGCGTGACGCGCTCCCAGAGAAGGGGCGGGTGAGACCAAAGATCAGCGGCCTCACCCGCCAGGTGCCATAAACCTCGGTCAGATTCTCAGCCTTGGTTGTCCTCTTCTCCCGATGTTCTGGGTCTGTTGAGAGGCAAACCGCTCTCGCCCACGAACACCTTCAGCACCGTCCAGTGGTCGGGGATCTCGGAGGGTTGGATATCCGCATTGGTCACGAGCAGAGACTGCCCGAGGAAAGCGATCCCCCACGGCGAGTGGAAGAGCGGGCTCGAGATTCGGCGGATCTCATTGCCGCTCCGATCCAGCACCGCGATCTGGTCGGTGCCGATCAGGCCGACGTATAAGTTGCCGGACTCCGCGAAAGCCAGCCCAGAGGCCTGGGGGAGGGCTTGGCCGGGGACCACCGGAAAGCGATGCACCAGCTGCAGGTCGGAGGCGGACGGGTGGTCGACCAGGGGAAGTCGGTACACGACCGCCTCACCGGGAAAGGTCGCCGAAGCCGTGATCGTGAAGTAAAAGAACTTGCCGCTGGGGTCGATCCGGCCACCGAGCGGGCCTCCGGCGAAGCCGAACAGACCCGTCAGCCTGGGATCCTCGAACCAGATCGACGCCTGCCCGTCTGGCGTGACCTTCCAGAGCCTCGGTTTGTCGTCGGTCATGAAGAGGTTGCCGGCGCGGTCGAAGACGAGGTCGTTCCACATCGTGACCATCCAGCCGCCGGCCAGCTGTGAGGGGGGTTGCGAGAACAGCTCGGGGTTGGGGTTCTTCTGGTCGAGCGAGAGGCGGAGGATCCGCCCGTTCATGTCCGCGACATAGAGCTGATGATTCGGCTTCGGGTTTCCATCAAGCGCGAGACCGAACAAGCCCATATCCGCGTTCGGCCTGGTGGCGATGATCGTCGTCTGCACCAGCTTGCCGCTTCTGTCGTAGGCGAATACGCGCTCGCCATCCGAATTGAGATGGCCGCCCGTCGCCGGGTCGGCAAAGAAGTCGCCCGCGCTTGTCGAGACGTAGATCCTGTCCCTGTCCACGGCAATCCCGAAGAGATGCCCAGGCGCGGGTGCAGTCGTGAAGACGGTCGTTTCGCCAATCGCCGCACGGCTTGGCGTGTCGCTGGCAAGCGCGGCAGCCCCTGGGCTGAGCGCAATGGCTCCCAGGACAACAAGCGCGGCTCGAGCCACCCATTGCCGAGGCCGACGGCTGACGTACAGATTCATGGCGCTCCTCCTAGCACGAGGCCGATCGAGCAAATCTCGTCGTGACCCCTTAACAAGACGACGATTGGGGCCGCCCCGAATCGACCAATCGCCACGCCCCGTAGAGTCAATGCGCGGGGTAGGGATCGTTTGTCAGTGAAACGGTAAAGACGGTACTCCGGGCTCCAAGCGCCTTGAACCATTAGAGAAATGGCTGCCACCGCACCTGTTACCGCGCCCAAGGAAAGCCCGCCCGAACAGGCCCATCGGGGACGGGTGCTGGTCACTGTCTACGCCGCCGTCGTGTTGGTGGCCACGGCGGGTTTCGTGAGCCTGGCCATCTTTGTTCGCCAGGAAGATGTGATCACCAACTTCGATGCGCCGGTAGCGCAGGCGATTCAGAGCATCAACACGCCGGTGCTGAGCTGGATCCTGCTCCACGTGAGCGACCTGGGTTGGTCGCCGCTCGACGTCGCCTGTGTGGTCGTGATCGCCGGCGCGCTCGCCGCGCTGCGGTTGCGGCTGGAGGCTTTGCTGATCGTGCTCTCGACTTTGCTGGCTGGAGGCGTCGGAACCCTGACGAAGGATGTGGTGCAACGTGCACGGCCGACCTCGACCTTCGTGCACCTCGCCGGACATCTGGCTGACTACAGCTTTCCCTCTGGCCACGTCATCTTCGCCACTGTGCTTTTCGGAACCACTTTCGGGATCGTATGGATCGTCTGGTCGAGCTCGGTCCTGCGCAACACAACCCTTGTGCTCTTGGCTGCTCTTGTCCTGCTGATGGGGCCTTCGCGGATCTACATGGGCCAGCACTGGCCGACCGACGTTCTCGGCGCGTACTGCCTCGGCGGCCTCTGGGTCGCCGGAACACTGGAGGTGCTGCTGGCGTTAAGGCCTCGGGTCAAACCTTGGTGGCAGGGACGCGAATTCCGCCGCCGCTGGAAGCCCCTCCTCTAGCTCTTCAGTCTCTGGGTAGACCATGAGGCGGCTCGTGCTTGGATTGGTGGGCCGGGAGGGATTTGAACCCCCACAGCTTTCGCGGGTGGTTTACAGCCACTTGAGCTCGCCAATGCCCAGCCGACCCACTGAAGAGCAGTAATCGTACGTAATCGAGCCCTGGCGCTTCGCCGCGGCAGCCGGGCTGGCCAACCTCATAATTTCCCCCCGTGACAAAGGGCTACGCGCGGTACGTGCTGGCCCTGATGTTTGCGATCAACCTCTTCAACTACCTCGACCGGTATGTCGCCGCGTCGGCGGCTCCCATGGTCAAGCGCGAGCTCCACCTCACCGATTCCGAGATCGGCCTCTTCGGCACCGCCTTCCTCCTCGTCTACGCGATCGCGGCCGTGCCCTTCGGCTACTGGGGCGACCGCGGCATACGCAAGAACGTGATCGCGGTCGGCGTCGCGATCTGGAGCGTCGCCACGCTCCTCACGGGCTTCGCCCGCAACTACGCCCAGCTCTTCCTCAGCCGGGCCGCGGTCGGCATCGGCGAAGCCAGCTACTACCCATCCGGCACCAGTCTCATGTCGGACTACTTCCCCAAGGAGCAGCGCAGTCGCGTCATGTCCATCTGGGGCGCCGGCAGCACCGTGGGCATCGCCCTCGGCTTTGCCGGCGGAGGTTACCTCGCCGACAAGTACGGCTGGCGGGCGGTGTTCTTCATCGCCGGGGGGCCGGGCCTGCTGTTCGCGCTCCTGGCGTACCGCATGCGCGAGCCTCTCCGAGGCGCCGTGGAACGAGGGCCGAGCCTGGCCAGGACGGCCGATGCGGGTTTCAGGACGTTCCTCCAGCTCTTGCGCATCCCGACGCTGCGGGCGACGATCATCGCCCAGACCCTCCTGTTCTTCGTCCTGGCGTCGAACGCTTTCTGGCTGCCGACGGTGCTCCAGCGCAGGTTCGAGCTGAGCGCCACCAAGGCTGGGCTCATGGCGGGGATCGTGATCGTGGTCGGCGGCCTCATCGGGACGCTGGCCGGTGGCTGGGTGGCGGACCGCAGGGCGACCAAGACCCCCAGGGCTCACCTCGAGGTCGGCATCGCCGGCTTCGTCGCGGGCGCCGTTCTGGTCACGATCGCGATCCTCAGCCCCCTGAACATCGGGCCGATCCCGGTTTTTGTGCCTATGTTCCTGCTGGCCGTGATCGCCCTCTACCTGTACTCCGGACCCTTCACCGCGCTCTCTCAAAACGTGGTGTCGCCGGGCCAGCGGGCCAGCGCTGTGACGGCGCTCTTGTTCATCGCCCACGTCTTCGGCGACTCCCATTCCCCGTTCGACGTCGGGCTGATCTCGGACTGGCTCGGCGGCAACCTTCAGCTGGCGCTGCTGATCACATCACCGACCCTTCTTATCGCGGCGGCCATCGCCGCGGCGATGGGGCTGCGAACGGTCAAGCAGGACACCGAGAGGATGGAAGAGGAGTGGGCCGCACGAAGCGCCCAGGCCGAGCCGGCTCCTGGCTAGTAGATAAACCCGACCAGCCGCGTGCCGAGCTGGCCCGGCCTGATCGTCCGCTCGTCGATGACGTCAAACGCGACCCAGTTCATCTCGGAAACCACCCACGATCCGTCGGGATTCACCGACTCCACGTAAGCGACGTGGCCGGCCCAGCTCTCCCACGTGACCATGATCGCGCCGACCTTAGGCGTCGGCCCGACGGCGTAGCCCTGGGCCGCTGCGTTCTGGTACCAGTAGCCGGCGTCGCCGTTCCACGTCACGTTGCGCTTGGTCGCCACGTAGTAGGTGCACCAGCCGACGGGGAACTTGTTGTTGACGTACGGGCCGAGGCAGCACCCGACGACCTTCACCGGGTACGAGCCGCTTGCCGCGTTCTGCTGCGCGAGGATCTGCCACAGCGCGGGCGGCGGCGGGAACTCCCCGCCCTTGCCGCCAGGAATGACGAGGGTCATGCCCGGCGTCAGCGTCGCGATGCGCAGGCGGTTGAAGTCGATGATGGTCTGGGGGTCAACCGAGTACTTGGTCGCCAGGGCGCCGACAGTGTCGGTCGCCTTCGTCGTAACGACGACGCCGTCGACGGGCGGGATGACGATCTGATCGCCGGTGGAGATCGAAGCGCTCGAGTAGAGGTTGGTGTTCGACCAGCGAATCTCTTTCACGGTCACGTGGTACTTGGCCGCGATCGAGGCCAGGGTCTCGCCGGCGGCCACTGTGTACGTGAATGCCTGGTGGCTGATGGGGGCCGACGTCGGGATCGATACCGGCTTGATGATCGTGCCGTAGCGGCCGAGCGAAACATCGCCTGACTCTCCGCCTTCCGCAACCATCACGGCCTCGGCGTTCACCGGACCCAGATGGGCAGTCAGCGTGGTCGGAAAGTGACGGTCCATCGCCGCGTAACTGGACATAGCTACCGCTATTCCGAGCACGACAGCATGGGTCAGGTAACGATTAATTCGCAATGCCTACCCCTAGGATTTGTGAACCTACCCTGGCGGAGGGAAGATCCCCAGAAGACTCGGGCCACCCTAACAGACCTTTAACGAGTCAGTCAACCTTAATCTGGCTACTCCAGATAGGTTGGCGGGCAAAGGTTGGCCACCGTGTCCAATTTGAACTTGATTTTGCAATTTTTTACGCCAAACGACTCGACGTCGAACAACAGTTCGCCCACCGAGGCGCCGCCTGACTTGACCGAGTAGCCGGCTCATAAGGACGTTCAACGCCCACCGATTCCGGTACTTGCTAAGGGCCTCCGCGGACATAGATCGTCTGCCCCGAGACGAAGCTCGACTCGTCGCTGCACAGGAACGCGATCACGCTCGCGATGTCCTCCGGCTGGCCGATCCTGCCGAGCGGGATCTGCGACGCGGCGCCCACCTTGAACGCCTCGAAGTCCACGCCCATACGCTCCGCGGTCGCGCGCGTCATCCGCGTCTCGACGAACCCGGGTGCGACAGCGTTGACATTGATGTTGAACGGCCCCAGCTCGATGGCCAACGTCCGCGCCATCCCTTGCAGGCCCGCCTTGGCGGTGGAGTAGTTGGTCTGCCCGCGATTGCCCAAAGCTGACGTGGACGAGAGAAACACCATCTTGCCGTACTTCTGAGCGACCATCGCCTTCTGCGCCGCGCGCGCGCAGAGGAACGCGCCCTTGAGGTGTGTGTCGATGACCGAGTCCCAGTCGTCGTCGCTCATCTTGAAGAGCAGGTTGTCACGGATGATGCCGGCGCAGCAGACCAGCACGTCCAGCCGGCCGAGCTCGCGCACGGCTCGCTCCACCATGTCATCTACCTGCTCGCGACTGGTGACGTCGCAGGCGATCGCGAGGCCGCCGATCGGCTTCGACACCTCTCCCGCCGGCCCGATGTCCATATCGGACACGACGACTCGCGCACCCTCGCTCGCCAATCGCTCCGCGGTCGCTGCGCCAATCCCACGACCCCCGCCGGTCACCAGCGCGACGCGGTCCTTGAACCTCACTTCGTCTGGGTGTCGAACGCGGCGCCGCCGTCCTTGCGTGGATCTGACGCCCCTGAGAGATAACCATCCTGTTCGCCGACGATGAGCTGCGGCCGCGCAAAGTACGTGTCGTAGTTCAGGGTGCGGCGATTGACTCGATAGCCGAGTCGCTCGAGTCCCTCGCACACGACGCGTGGGACCCGGTGCTCCGCCTGCACGACGTCGCCCTGGAAATCGATGCGGGGCGCGCCCACCGCTTCATACGGCGACATATCGTGGTCGAGCACGTTGACCAGGATCTGCAGGATCGACGTCACGATCTTGGTTCCACCAGGCGCTCCCACGCACACGCGCAACTTGTTCTTGTCGAAGACCATGGTCGGGGTCATCATCGTCACTCGCGTCTTGCCTGGTCGCACGGAGTTGGGGCGCCCGGGCCGCGGGTCGAAGCAGTTCATGTAGTCGTTGTAGGAGAAGCCGAGACCGGGGGTGACGACGCCGCTGGACGAGCCAAGGGTGTGCGACAGCGAGACGGAGTTGCCGGCGTCGTCGACCACGCAAACGTGCGTGGTATCCGCGCGGTCAGCGATCACCTCGCGCGCCTTCGCTGCGTAGTTCTTGTCCGCCAGCGCGCCGGTCGGGATGTCGACAAAGCGCGGGTCGGCGATGTGCAGCTCGCGGTCGGCCACAGCCCACGCCATCGCTTCGATCAACAGGCGCGCCGCTTCCGTGCTCGGCCAGCCGTGCGCCGCGAGGTCGAAGCCCTCGAGGAAGTTGAGCATCTGCAGCAGAGTCAAGCCCCCGGCCGGAGGGCCCGCGGCCACCACCTGCAGGCCGCGATACGTGCCGCGGATCGGCTCGGTCACGTTGACCGTGTAGCTCTCCAGGTCTCCTTTGGTGATGAACCCCCCGTTGGCTGCAAAGTCGGCCGCGATGGCGTCCCCGATCTCGCCCTTGTAGAAGACGTCGGGGCCTTCGCCGGCAAGCCGCTCGAGTGTTCGCGCGAGGTCAGCCTGGACCAGCAGATCTCCGATGGCGAAGAGCTTGCCATCGCGCGTGTAGATCGCCTTCGCCGCCGGCGTGACCTGGATCCGCTTGGCGTTGGGTACGACATCCGGCCCGTAATCCATCGTCCAGTAGCCGTGGACGAAGCCGGGTACCGGGAATCCGTCGCGAGCCAGGGGGATCGCCGGCTCTATGGCCTCCTCCCACGAGATCGTGCCAAACCTCGTGAGTGCCTCGTGCAGCCCGGCCACCGTGCCGGGCACGGCGACCGATTGATAGCCCACGTCGTTGACCCAGCCATCGAGCACGTAGCCGTAGCGGTCGGCGGCCTCGCGGACGAAGATCGACTCCCACTGGTCCTCGCGGGCACGAGAGCCGGCCGTGCCGTAGAACTCGAGCAGCGCGTCGCCGCCCTGGGCGGAGTGAACGAGCATCGCGCCGCACCCGCCGATGCCGCACATCTGCGGATCGATGACGCCCTGCACGAAAGCGCATGTGACGGCGGCATCAACCGCGTTGCCGCCACGCCGCATGACCTCGAGACCGATCTCCGCCGCCTGGGGTTGCGGGCAGACGATGATGGCCACGGAGGTAAGTTAGTCCAAATTTCTGCGCGCTAATTCTTGAGGGCTTCACTCCGGAAGATCTAAGTCCGTGCGTGCGCGGCAAGAGGCACGAGTGCCGGCCCTACGATGGCGGGCCGATCCGCCAGGTTCGGGCTCCCTTACGAGGGCAGCTCGATCGTGAAGGTGCTTCCCGCGCCAGGCGCGGTCTTCACCCGGATCGTCCCTCCGTGGCGCTCGACGACACGCCTCGCGATGGCGAGTCCCAGACCGCTGCCCGAATCGCTTCGCTGAAAGCGCTCGAACAGGCGAGGCAGCCGGTCCTCTTCGATTCCGGGGCCGCGGTCGACGACGGCGATCATCGGCCCCGCCGCACCCCGATCCACGCTCAACGTCACCTTCTCTCCCGGCGGGCTGACGCGTACCGCATTGTCCACGAGGTTGGCGACCGCCTCGCGCAGCAGGTCTTTGTCGGCGTTGATGTGGGCGTGCTCGCTGACGTCGGTCACGAGCTCCACGCCTGAGGTGGCGGCCTGCGCCGTGTAGGCGCGCACGACGTCCGCGGTCAGCTCGGCGAGGTCGACCAGCTCTCGTCGGAGTGGCACGTCTTCGTCCGCGTGAGCAAGCGATCGCAGACGCGCCAGCATGCGCTTCATGCGCTCGGCCTCGGCGACGCTGTCGTCCACAGCCTCCTCGGCGGGCCGGCCACGGTTGGCCCTCCGCATGTTGGAGAGGTTGGTCATGATCGTGGCCAGCGGGGTCGCCACCTGGTGCGACACATCGGTCAGGAAGCGCCGCTGGGCGGCGAGCACTCCGGCCAACTGATCGTTGGCCTTGGCCTGCGCCTCGATCGCACGGTTCATGCGGTAGATCATCGGCAGCACGATCAGCGGCAAAGGCGCCGCGACCGGCGCCTCGATCGCAAGCACTGAGGTGGTGACGGCGCAAGCTCCCAGGGTCAGCGACGCGGGCCACGTGGCCGACAGCGCCTGCCCGAGCAGCGTCAGGTACCGCTGCCCGCTGTGCAGGGCGGCTGGGATGACGGCCACGCCCAGGTTGACCACGAGGTAGACGAGCGCGGCCGCGGTGGCGCGAAAGTCCTGCGCCATGTCGGTGTCGTGCCTGATCTCGCCGATGGCCGAGGCAAGCGCGGCCGCCGTAAGGGTGTTCCCCGCGTTGAAGACGCTCTCGGGCAGGCTGCGACGGACCAGCAGGTTGCCGGCGAGCACCCCAGCCGCGGCGGTGGCCGGTCCGATGCCGGGTGGCAGGAGCAATGCGGCCACGATGCAGGGCAGGGCGCCCAGGCTGATCTTCTGCTGGAGGCCGATCTTGACCGGAAATCTCTCCGCGAGGACGATCGTGAGAAGGCATCCCGGAATCAGAAGCCAGCGCCACGACTGCGCGAAGCTGAAAGGCCCGCCCGTCGTGGCGGCGACTGCGGCCGCCAGCACGATACCGAGCGCCGGGACCCCGACGATCGATGCCTTCAGCGGCCTTGTGAAGGTCGTGAAGGCGGGGGCCATCTTCCTCAGCTCTTGGGCACGTCCAGGTAGAGGGTCACGTCGCTGCCGCCGGAGGTGACCGTCGAGGCCGAGATCTGGAAACGATTCACGCTGCTCGTGACTCGAGCGGCGCCGACGTTCCGCGGCACGTGGACATGGACCGTGATCAGCGTGCCGCCGTTGCCGTCCGGCGCTGTCGTCGCGTCACTCGATACGTCGTTCAGGTAACGCACCTCCGGGCGGAGGACCATGACGTACGTGTTCACGGAAAGGTTGGCCCCGTCCTGGGTGACCACCCTGGCCGGCGGGTCCGCCGTACACCACGCGATGTTCGCCGAGGCGCTGATCGCCGCTGGGACCACCATCGCGACGGCCGCCACCATCCCGATCACCACGCTTCGCGCTTTCATCTCACCAATGCTCCCTATTCCGGTCCGAACCTGTAGCCGAGACCGCGGACGGTGTGAATGAGCCTCGAGCCCTCATCTTGCTCGAGTTTCTGGCGAATGCGCGAGATGTGGACCTCGAGCGAGTTCGATTCGGGGCCGGTCGTGACGGCCCAGACCGCTTCCGCCAGCTGCGCGTAGGTGACGAGCTGGCCGCTGCTGCGCATCAACGCGGTCAGGATTCGAAACTCGATCCCGGTCAAGGTCAGGCGGCGGCCGCCGCGGGTCGCGATGCCTTCGCTCAGGTCGACCACGACGTCGGACGCGGACAGCCGGGCGCCACCCTTGCCGCGGTGCCGCCGGATGACTGCCTCGACGCGCGCCATGAGCTCTTCGAGCGCGAACGGCTTGGTGACGTAGTCGTCGGCGCCCAGCTTCAGGCCGGCGATCCGGTCGCTGACCGACGAGCGGGCGCTGATGCCGACGAGGGCTGCGTCGGTCTCGGCGCGAAATGCCTCGAAGAGCTCCGGACCTTCGTTGTCCGGCAGCATCAGGTCAAGAAGCACGACGTCCGGGTTCCACTGGCGCACGAGGTCCAGGCCTCGGCCGGCGGAGTCCACGGCCCTCACCGTGTAGCCCTCTTCACCAAGCCCTGTGGCGACCGCCCGCGCGAGGCGGCGGTCGTCCTCCACGAGGGCGACTTTCCACTTGATGGTCATCGCGACGAGATTGTGCCATGGAACTTGCGCCAACCCGGCCATCTACCGCGTAACCCGGGCCGTCGAAGGTGCGTTCGAAACCACCGTGGGCCGAGGCTCCCCGCTGCGCCGGCCGGCGCTCATCGCCGCCGGGCTGGCCGCGATCGTGGTTGCGGGAGCGGCCGTCGTGTGGGTCTCCTCGCCCGATCCAAGCGATATCCAGGCCCGCGTCAAAGCCCTGACGCAGGCTCGCGGCATCCCGCTGCTGGGCGAGAGCGACGTGCCACCGCTCCTGGCCGACGCCGTCATCGCCACCGAGGATGAGCGCTTTTACTCGCACCATGGGATCGATTCGATCGGTCTCGGCCGGGCGATTCTGTACGACGTCACGAACCTGTGTCTGTGCCAGGGCGGTTCCACGATCACGGCGCAGCTGGCGAAGGACGTCTACCTGGGCGGATCCGACCGCGGATACAACAAGGTGAAGGACATGGCCCTTGCCCTGAAGATCGAGCGCGTGCTGACCAAGCGTCAGATCCTCGCCGACTACCTGAGCGAGATCACGACCGGGTACGGCCGCTACGGGGTCACCCAGGCCGCGTGCGTGTACTTCCGCGCACCCCTGGGCAGCCTGACCTTGGCCCAGTACGCCCTGCTCGCAGGGGTGACGCAGGCGCCGTCGGTTTACGACCCGACGGTCAACCCCGACGCCGCACGCCAGCGGCGCTCGCAGGTGTTGGCGCAGATGGTCTCCGACCACTACATCACGGCCGCGCAGGCGGACCAGGCGAACACCGAGGCGGTCGTGGCGCAGGGACCCGGCTGCTAGTCGCTCCTAGCTGGACCAGGCGAGAGGCGACGTCGCGTCGAATCCATTGTTCGTGGTCACCTGGACCGGCTTGACCGGTGCCACCGGAGAAGGACTTGCGACCGGCGACGCGCCCGGGCTTGGAGATGGCGTCGGCGCCGGAGCGTAGGCGGCCTTCGGAAGGAACCACAGCTGGAACGGCCCGGCCGGAGCGCCAGGCGCCAGGTAAGCGATGCCTGAATCGTCGGGAGCCCATGTGGGCTGAGCTACCAGCTGATTTGTGATGATCCCCTTGCGAGCTCCCAGCGTGGTGCCATTCCACGAGGCGATCATCAGGTAGGAAATCTGTTTCTCGTACGTGCAGATCATCGCGATCTGCGTGCCGCTGGGCGACACGGCCGGGCTGCGGCAGTCCTCGCCGGGCGTGGTCAGCGCGCGGCCGGCAGAGTACGCCCTGTTCGTGAACCAGAGCTGGCCGACCAGCTTGTCATCCGGTCCGTACGAGTACTTCGTGTAGATCATCCCGGTGCGAACGGGGATCGGCTGCACATCGCCGCCGGAGTAGTCCGCTGCGTTCGTCCACAACTTTCCCTGCCGGATCGGTGCGCCCATAGGCAGGGCCCAGACGGACATCACCACGTCGTACCCATACTTGGGCTGGTCGTAAGACATCCACAGCGTCTTCCCGTCAGCGCTCACGCGCGGATAGAACGACCAGTGGTTGGCGCCGATGTCCGTATTTCTCGCGGGCGCGACATTGCTGGTCAGTCGCTTGGTCGTTTGTCCGAAGCGATTCAGGATGTAGACATCCGAGTAGGTCGCGAACCGCCTCACGGCGACGAGCCCCGTTCCGTTTGGCAGCATGGAAGGCATCGTCCAGCCGGCCTCGGGTGTCAGCTGGTGGAAGCGTCCGGCGCTGAGGCTGTACAGCGCCCCGTTCTGGATGATGTACAGCGTCCCCGACATCGAGAAAGCCTGGGCACGCGGAGTTGCAACCGTGGGCTTCTGCGGAATCTCTGCGACGTGGGACGCCCTCGTGCCGAGGAAGACATAGGTGGTCGTCCCGAAGACGAGCATGACCACGGCGAGGGATACGCCCAGGACGTAGCGAGCGATCACGGGAAGTACTGGTGCACCACGGGCAGGATCAAGTCCCAGTTGGCGGTGACGCTTCCTCCGGGACCTCCACCGTGGGTGTATGGAGGTAGCAGCACGATCTGCCGGATCTGATCCGGATTGTCGAAGCTTGCCGCGAGGGGCAGCAACCCGGCGACCTCGGAGATACCGATACTCGTCTTCAGCTCGCCGCCGATCGCCGACGCGATCGCGGGCAGGTCCTCGGGCGAGAGCAACTTCGATTTCTGGCGAATCGCCAGCAGGACCTGCTGCTGCCGCTGCGACCGACCGAAGTCGCTCTGGAGGTCGCCGTGCCGGGATCGCACGTACTGCATGGCGTGGACGCCGTCAAGGTGCTGCGGGCCGGCAAGGACGGCGACTCGTTCGTAGCTGTACGGATATCTGCTGAACACGTCGGCCGGGTAGTAGTCATCGATCACTGGGTGGCTGGTGACCACATCGATGCCTCCGATGGCGTCAATCAACTTGATAAGGCCAAGCAGGCCAACCCATATGTAGTCGTCGATGTGAACGCCGAAGTCCTGCGAGACCGTGGCCATCGCCGCGCCCGGTCCACCGTAGGAATAAGCCCCGTCGATCTTGGCGAAGCCGCCCGTCGAGAGGTGTACATAAAGGTCACGCGGGATCGAGAGCATCGTCACCTGTTTGGTTGAGGGCACGATGCGGATCAGGATCATCGACTGTGTCAGCACGTGGTCTGCACGAAACTTCGAATCGTCGTCGGACCCCAACAGCAGAACCGTGAAGGATCCGGTCACCGGGCTCGCCGAGGGCGTCTGGGGTTGCGGCGACAACAGCAGGTCCGTCGGCGAAGGCGTGGCTTGGCTGATCACCTGGCCGGTCGACTCGATCGCCAGCTGCGCCGCGGGCAGGAAATAGGCAAGCCCACCCGCCACCGACGAAAGCGCGATGGCAAGCAGGACGAGAAAGCTGGTGCGTAGTGGGCTAAGCCGCCGGCGTGAAGCTCTTATGCGGTGCCCCGGTCTCAGGCCGAGAGGCACGGGGGAGCATTGTAGACCTCGGGGCGGTATGGCTTTGTAAGCGGGTTGTTAACGGTGTTGAAGGACCGCCTACTGCGTCCCGAGCTGGACCGCCTTGACCGCCAGCATGACGATCGAGACCACGAGGTAACCGGCCAGCGCGCCGATGGCGATCCGCCGGCCCGTCGACCACGCCGGCCGTTCGAGCAGTGCGAGGGCGGGCATCCGCCAGTTGGCGCGCTCCTCCCGTGACATCTGCGGCGCCGGCAGGGCGGCCCTCGAGTGGAACCAGCTCCAAACCATGCCCACCGCCAGGACGACCGCGGCGACCGAGCCAAGCACCACCAGCAGCATCGTCACATCGATCGAGGGGATCACGGTGGAGACGACAAGGATCGCCGACAGGACGAGCATCGCGCCAACGATCAGCCCGGCGACCGCGTTCAGCCACGGCCGGTTGACCCACGGGCCCAACACCGCCGCGTCATTGCAGAGCAAGACCGCGAACACGGTCGTGCTCGGCAGCATGACGCCGGCCAGGGCCTGGACCGCGGTGGTGATGAGGCCCAGCGGCGCGTAGGGAATCAGGACGATCGCCGCGGCGACGGCCACCATGCCCGTGTACGACGCGTAGAAGAGCTTCGCCTCGCGCACGCCTCGGTGCAGCGAGTGGCGGAGCCCGAAGACGTCTCCGAAGGCGTACGACGTGGCGAGAGTGACCGCCGATGCGCCGACGATCGACGCGTCGAAAAGCAGCAAGGCAAAGATCGCGCCGGCCGCCGGCGAGATGTTCATGTGCAGGCCCTGCGCGATGTGCAGCGCGTCCTTGTAGTGACCGAACTCGGATGTTCCCAAGAACGCTGACGCCGTCGCCATCATGATCGCCGCGGCGCCGATCACGACGATGAAAGCGCCCAGCACCGTGTCCGCCTTTTCGTAGTCGAGCCAGCGCGGTGTGATCCGCTTGTCGACGACGTTCGACTGCTGGAAGAACATCTGCCATGGCGCTACCGTCGTGCCGACGATCGCGACGATCAGGAGCGCCGAGTTGGAGGTGAGCCCACCCTCGACTCCCGGCATCACGAATCCCTTCAGAGCTGCGATCGGGCTTGGGTGGCTCAGGACCACGAGCGGCAGGACGAGCAGGCTGGCAAAGAGGAAGATGAACATCGCCCGCTCCCACCGCCGGAAGTTCCCGCTGATGGTGATCCCGACGAGCAGTATGGCGGCGATCGGGACGATGATGAACGGCTTGAGGCCGAAGTACTCGCCGGCCAGGCTGACGCCCATGAACTCGGTGCTGATGGTCAGAAAGTTCAGCAAGAAGATGCCGCCGGCGGAGAACCATCCCCAGCTGCGCCCAAAGCGCTCGCTGATGAGCTTGGCGTAGCCGACCCCGGTCACCGCCCCGAGACGCACGACCATCTCCTGGTTGACGATCAGCACGGGGATGAGGAGGAGCAGGGTCCACAGAAGCGAGTAACCGAAGTCCTGGCCCGCCTGCGCATAGGTGGAGACGCCGCCGGCGTCGTTGTCTCCGACCATGACGATCAGCCCGGGCCCGATGATCGCGAGCAATGTGAGGAAGCGGCGGCGCCAGGTCAGCCGAGGGTTGACGTCGCTGACCCGAATCGTGCCGAACGCGCCGTGGATATCGCCTTGGTGAAGGTCGTCGAGGACCGCCGACGTTGGCTTCAAGCGCGAGTCCTTGCGGTTTGACTCGCGCTCGGACACAGTCGACCTATACGCCGGTGGAGGCTTCGACGCGGTTGCGCCAGTCCTCCGGAATGAGCTGCTCGATGACGTCGTCGGATGAGATCGCGCCGATCAGGTTGGCGGCCGCGTCAACGACCCCCAACGCGGTCAGGTTGTAATCGGCCATGGTCAGCGAGACGTCCGAGAAGTCGGCGTTACCGTGGACATAGACCTTGCTGAGCTCGAGCTCCTCGACGTTTCGCGCGTGGTCCGCGCGCAGCAGGTCGACGACTCCGACACTGCCTATATATCTGCCGTCCTGCTCGGTGACGAACACCGTCGTCAGCAGCTGGTGCGGCGCCTTGTCGTCGGTCCTTACCGCCTCGAGCGCCATATCGACCGTCGACCCGCGGATGACCCAGACGTAGTCAGGGCTCATCATCCCGCCCGCCGTCGTCGGGTGGTACTGGAGCAGCTTGCGCAGCTTGTGCTGCTGGCTGGTGGACATCATCTGAAAGACGGGCATGCGGCGCTCCTGGTCCAGCTCGCCGAGAAGGTCGGCAGCGTCGTCGGGGGCCATGCCTTCGAGGATGCGCGCCGCCTCGTCGTTGGACTTTGACTTCAGGAACTCGACCTGGTGCTCGGCGTCCAGCTCTTCGAAGATGTCGGCGGTCAACGCTGGGTCGCTCTCGACCGCCTCGATGATCTCCTGGCCTTCTTCGTGCGAGGCGTCCTCGATGATGTCCGCGATCTGCGCGGGGTGCAAGCGACGAAGGCGCTGCAGCGGCATCAGGAGCTTGGCCGTCGGCACCTGGCCGACGAACGGCTGGATGTCCTTCCAGTCGAGGATCGCGTGCCGACGAAGGTCCGGGCGGCCGCGCCGAGGCAGCAGCCGGCGCAGCATCGCCTGCGGACTGCGGTCGATCCCGGCCAGGTACCACCCGTCGTCGCCCGGTGCGAGCACGAGGTCGTGCGCCTGCACGATGCGACCCTTGGCCACGTCAACCAGATGGCGTCCGAGCACGTCTGCCGCCAGCAGCACCTCACCGGGGCGGCGCTGGAATGCCTCGGTCCGGATCGTGTGCGTATTGAGCCGCACGCCGCCTGGCTCGAGCGAGTCGATCAGGTCCCTGCCGATGAACACGTCCTGCGCGCCGACGCGCACCTTGAGGCCCTTGACCGGCGGGTACGTACCGTCGCCGAGCTTGACGATGAAGTCCTCGACCCGCCCAACCTCGGTCCCCGCCGGGTTGAGGACAGGGCTGCGCAAGAGCTGCGTGATCATCAACCGGCGCTTGTCCTGGTGGTGCCTCGGTTGACCCATGCTCCCGTCCTGATCCTGTTCACTCATTGCTGATTCCTTCTCCCTGATCGCGCCCATTATCCCGCCGATGTTCGAAGGCTTCGCGGGTCTCGGGGACCAGCCACGCGAGAAGGAGAAGCGCTGCGATGTACTGCGCCCACCACAAGCCGAGCCACATGCTCGCGACGAGGCCCGCGAGGGTGACCGCGGCGAGGTACGCGCAACTCACGGTCTCCGCGATGTCAGCGCGCAGCGAAGCGCTCTGGAGGACGGTGTTGACGCGACGCTTGCCAAGCGCCAGGAGAGGCATGGCGACGATGGCGATCGCGCTGATCGCCACTCCCGCGATCGAACCCTCAGGCTGGATCCGGAGAGCCAGCCCGGCGAGCGACGAAAGCAACACGAAAACACAGAGCAGCAGGAGCAGCACCGCGGAGATCGACGTGGTACGCGCCTCCAGGCTTTCGATGTCGTAGGAGTCGCCGCGGAGCAGCTCCAACCGCAGACGCATGAACAGCACGATGCCACTCAGCAGCTCGACCACGGAGTCAACCCCGAAAGCCGTCAGGAGGACACTGCGCGCGATGATCCCCGCGCCGACCGCCACGCACGCCTCGACCAGCATCCAGGCGATGGTCACGACCTCCAGCTGGATGCCTCGCCCGAGCGCTCTCCCCCGTGCCGTCTCCATGCTGGAATTGTCGGTTAGCATCGCGGGCGAGATGGGTCCGCGCATCGATGGTTATCGAAGCGAGCTTCGCGCGCTCGAGGACTGGGAGCCGTATCTGCGGAAGCACTCTGGTCTGCCCGGCCCACGCGCCAATCTCGAGCTGGTCGCCGCTGTCGGAGAGGAGGCGGACGCGGACCGCCTGTGGCGACTATCGGCGTCGCACGACGAGTTCCTCGCCCTGTGCGGCACCGCCGGACTTGGGCGCATCGCACTGATCGAACCTGACGCGGTCATGAAATGGCTGCACGAGCTGGCGTCGGATCCGCGCTGGCGGGTTCGCGAGGGCGTGGCGATCGCGCTGCAGCGGATCGGTGCGGAGGATATGCCTGGGCTGCTGACGCTCATGAAGGTGTGGGCGCAGGAAGGGCGCTACGTGCAGCGCGCGGCGGTGGCCGGCCTGTGCGAACCGGCGATCCTCAAAAAGAATGAGGACGCGGTCGGGGTGCTCGTCATCCTGGACCGAATCACCAAATCGGTCGCCCTGGCCACTGATCGTCGCGATGAGGCATTCGAGGTCTTGCGCAAGGCGCTTGGCTACGGGTGGAGCGTCGCCGCGGCCGCCGCGCCGAAGAACGCGAAGCCCTATCTCGAGAAGTGGTTGCGCTCCACGGACAAGGACGTCACGTGGATCATGAGGAGCAACCTGCGCAAGGCGCGGATGGCCCCGCTCGGCATTTCAGCTCCCCGTTCGGATGCAGGCAGGCGCAGGTGATTCCGGACGCGGCGCGGGCGGCCCTCGAGTCGGGTCGGCTCGCCCACATCGTGACGCTGAATCCAGATGGCAGCCCTCAGATGTCGTGCGTCTGGATCGGCCTCGATGACGGCGACATCGTCATCGGTTCCCTGCCGCGCAACCGGAAGGTGCGCAACATAGAGCGCGACCCGCGCGTCGTGCTGTCGGTCGAGACGGGCCGCGTGGGCAACCATGGGCTCGCCGAGTACCTGGTCGTGCACGGCCGCGCGCGAGTTGTTGCCGGAGGCGCGCCGGAGCTGCTCCAGAGGCTCGCTCATGTCTACATGGGCCCAGACGTGAGGTTTCCGGCGATGCCCGACCCGCCGCCCGGCTACGTGATCCGGATCGAGCCGCGCCGTTTCAGCGGCAACGGCCCGTGGAGCGACTGACCTAAACCCGTTCGAGGATCACGATCGGGATCTCCCGCGATGTCCTTTCCTGCTGAGGCCCGAGATACTCGATGAGGCTGGCGATCTTGGGCCGCTCGTCGGGCGTCGCGACGCGTGTCCGGACCTTGAACTTCTCGCTGCCTACCTCCACGGTCGCGATCGGATCCTTTTTCAGGTTGGCGAACCAGCGCGGCGCCTCGGCCGCGCCGTTGTCGGAGGCGATGATCGCGAGTTGGTCTCCATACGGTCTGTACCCGACGACGGCCGTGCGCTGCTCGCCCGATCTGGCCCCGGTCGTGGTCAGCAGGAGAAGCTGCCGGCCCGCCATCGGGCCGCTCAGCCGGCCGTCGTTGGCGCGGAATTCCTCGATCAGCTTGGCGTTGAAAGCCTTCATATCGGCAGGGATCTGCGGACGCTGCTGGTTGCTCGACATCTCTTAACCGTAGAACGCCGCTGCGAGTAAGGACACCGGGCCTCCCGTTTCCTTCCTTAGGAGGTAATTGCGAATTGACAGAGACCATGATCGTCGTCCTGATCGTCGCGGTGGTCGCCATCCTCGCGATCGCTCTGATCGTCGCGCTGACGCGGCGCTCTTCACGGCTTCGCCCGCTGCCGGCTGAATCGCGGGATCGTTTCGCGCGCAGCTGGAGCGAGATCGAGGGCCGGTTCATCGAGGATCCCCGCGCGGCGGTGCAGGAAGCCGACCGCGTGGTGGTGATGATCCTGGGCGAGCGAGGCGCCACGATGCCGAATGGCCGCGACGTGCCGCAGGACCTGCAGCATGCGCGTGCCGCCGCGTCGAGCGACGAGGGCCGCCAGGGAACGGAGGGCATGCGCAAAGCGATGGTGCATTACAAGCACATCGTCGTCGACGCCGTCGGCACGGAGAGAGAGCCGCGGGAGACTCCTCGCAGGGAGGTCGCGTCATGAGCGAGATGAGAAACGACACTCGCGACGAGCGCCGGAGCGCGGATCGGAGGCAGGACGAACACGAATCGATGCGTACCAATCCCGAGGTGATGGGCCGGACCGAACCCGCCGGTATCGAGGACCACGATCCGCGTGAGTCGGCGCAGCCTCGGAAAGAAGGCCAGATGAAGCAGATGGACCTCTGGCCAGAGATGGGCGACTTCAGGCGCAGGCTTGACGACATCCAGTCGGAGTTCATCAACGACCCGCAGGCCGCGGTCAAGAAGGCCGAGCGCCTGGTCGAGGAGGCCGTGGATCACATGGCCAGGTCGATGCGGGAGAACGTCAAGCGCATGCACGGCGACGCGGAGGGCAACGCGGATACGGAGAAGCTGCGGCTGATGATGCGCAGCTACCGGGTTTTCATCGAATCGATCGACGGGCGCCGACCGGCCTGAAGGCTGGGCGCACCGCGCCAATCAGATACGCAAGCGCGAGGGCGGCTTTGCCGCCCTCGTTCAGCGCCTCGTCTCGGATGTCGATCGGAGAGGTCTGGCCGGCGACGTTGTAGTGGTAGCCGGTCGCGATCCAGGCGGCCATGATCGCAGCGAAGAGGATCGTGATCCGCCAGTCGGGCCAGGTGCCGATCCACGCGGCGAGGATCAGCCAGCCTGAGAGCGCGATGACCTCCCAGGGAAAGTTGGCGAGCGCCCAGCCGAAACCCACGATCCCGATCGCCTGGTAGGTCAGCTCGAAAAGGCCCGCCCAGGCGATGACCGCGACCAGGGCGCGAAACGGGCTGCGCGTCGAAGCCGTGATGACGACGAACAGGATCGCCGCCATGATGAGGGTGCCGGTGCGGATGGGACCGGCGCCTGGAACGTCGACCCAGATGCCCAGGTTGTTACGTCATTTCTTGAGATTCAGCCGGCGCAGCGATGTCTCGACCGCCAGCTGGATACGTTTGGCGAGCCGCTCCGCCCATGGGAATTCCAGGGCGAGGACAGCGATCCCCGCCGCAATCACGAGCAGGCCGGGTCCGGGCAGAACCAGGAGCGCTGCGCCGACCGACAGCAAGAGAAAACCCACGACCGCCACCACGACCCGACGCACCTGCGGATGCGTGCGTTGGTGGAGCGTTCGAGCTTTGTCGATCAAGCTTTCGTCTGGCATGGCTCTCGACGCAGGGTACCGAAGGCACGCCTCAGGGGTGGGCAAGGAATCCCCCGGCTTGTCCCAAGAGCTCACCCGGCGCGGGGCTGTCCTCGTAGCCCACGACGGCTAGCTCATCGGGTTGGGCAAAGTTCCTAATGACACTGGGACGGGCCAAGCCTATGCTGGCGGTGGGGTAGTCGAGGGCAGTGGGGGCGTAGGCCTCCGAGGGCATCGGGTGCCCGGCCATACCGCTTCCCCAAAACTCTTGGCCGTCGGCCCGATCAGCCGGCGGTCAGGCTTTTTATGGGCGCCCTCCTTCTCGCTGGGCGTTAATTCAGATAGTTCGATCACCTGACAACCGACGGCGGTTGAGAATGTCAGGGAAGGGCGCCGGGGCCGAGCTTCGTTTAGGTCCGCGTCGCAGGGTGGGGGCGCTCTTCCCTCGTTACTCATGACCGCAACCGCGAGTGCCGGCCGCCGCCGCAGTCACGCGAGCCTCAATTCCGCGAGTGCCGGCGAACGCGGGGAAATTCGAAAAGTGCCCCGCGAGGGATTCGAACCCCCGACCCTCTGTTTAGAAGACAGATGCTCTATCCACTGAGCTAGCGGGGCGATCCGCGCATTCGGGAGAATACCCGTAAGGGTGGCGGGGCACACGAGCGGCAAGCTGGGGGCGCTGAAGGACATCCTGGCCGAAGCCAGCGACCTCAGCCACGCCGCGCTGCTCCTCGAGTGGGACCAGGAAACCTACATGCCGCCCGGCGGCATCCAGTCCCGCGCGGAACAGCTTGCGACCCTGTCCCGTCTGTCGCATGTGCGATTCACGTCCGATGAGGTCGGCGGTCTCCTCGACTCGCTCGAGGGCCAGGCCGACGGCGACTTCGATTCCGATGCGGCGAGCCTCCTGCGCGTCACACGCCGCGACTACGAGGAGGCGCGCAAGCTTCCACCCGACCTGATCTCCGAGATCGCCCACGCCGGTTCGACGGCGCGGCCGGTGTGGGAGAAGGCTCGCCATGACGAGAACTTCAGCCTGTTCGCGCCCTACCTCGAGAAGAACGTCGCGCTCAACCGCCGCATCGCCGACGCGCTGGGTTATGAAGAGCGCCCGTACGACGCGCTGCTCAACCGCACCGAGCCGGGCATGCAGACTTCGGAGCTGGAGGCGATCTTCGCTGAGCTCAAGGCGGCGATCGTTCCGCTCGTGGCGGACATCGGACGCCATGCCGATCAAGTCGACGACGGCGTCCTACATCGGGATTTCGACCCTGACCTCCAGGTCTCCTACGCGCTCGAGGTGGTCAAGAGGCTCGGCTACGACCTGGAGCGCGGACGGCAGGACATATCGACGCACCCCTTCTCGAGCGGCTTCGGTCCGGACGATGTCCGCATCACCACGCGTGTTTCGCGCAACTTCTTCAATGAGTGCCTCTTCGGATCGATCCACGAATCCGGACATGCGATGTACGAGCAGGGCATGGGCCGCGACATCGCGCGCACGCCACTTTTCGGCGGCGCCTCGCCGGGCGTGCACGAGTCGCAATCGAGGCTCTGGGAGAACCTCATCGGCCGCGGCCGCCCCTTCTGGCGTCATTTCTATCCAAGCCTTCAGGCCGTCTTCCACGAATCGCTGCACAACGTTGACGAGGAGACTTTTTACCGCGCGGTCAACCGCGCCTACCCGTCATTGATCCGCGTCGAGGCCGACGAGGTCACCTACAACATGCACGTGCTGCTTCGCTTCGAGCTCGAGAACGAGATGCTGGAGGGCAAGCTGAAGGTGAAGGACCTGCCCGAAGCCTGGAACGCGCGCGTCAGTTCCTACCTGGGCATCGACGTCCCCAACGATCGGGTAGGCGCGCTGCAGGACATCCACTGGTCGTTCGTGAGCTTCGGCATCTTCCCCGGCTACACAATCGGAAACCTGATCGGCGCGCAGCTGATGGAGAGGGTCCGAGCGGACATCTCGGACCTCGACGAGCAGGTCGAGCGCGGAGAGTTCGGCGCACTGCTCGGTTGGCTCCGCAGCAACGTCCACCGCCACGGTCGCAAGTTCACGCCCAACGAGCTCATGGAGCGCGCCACCGGCAAGCCGCTGACGGCGAAGCCCTGGATCGCTTACGTACGGAAGAAGTTCGGCGCCCTGTACGGCCTGCGCGGCGCGCCCGACTAGCCGAAATCGATCGGGGCGAGCGCCTCCCGCCTGACCTCGAGGTGGAAGATGTCCGGCCGGCCGTAGTGCCCCGCCACGTCGAGCGTCCGCTTCGCGGCTGAAGCGACGGCCGGGTCGCAATCGGCGTATAGAATTCCGTGCTCCTCGTGAAGCGGCCCCGCGACGATCGCTCCGCGCGGGTCGACGATCACCGAATCCCCAGGGTTGTACCAGGACTCGAGGTCGGGGAACAGCTTGGCACGCTCAGGGAATCCCTTCGGGATGTCCTTGCCGCGCATCGCGCAGCCCGTGCCGAGCACCCAGCACCGTCCTTCGGCCGCGATGTGCCGCATCGTCGAGATCCAGGTCTCGCCCTCGTCCCACGTTGGCGCGATATAGATCTCGCAGCCCTGCGCGAAAAGTGCGAAACGCACCAGCGGCATGTAGTTTTCCCAGCAGATCAGACCGCCGACGCGCCCCATCGGCGTTTCGCTAACCCGGAGTCCCGTAGCGTCGCCCATCCCCCACAGCATTCGCTCCGGGTTGGTCGGCACCAACTTGCGGTGCCTGTTGAGGATGCTCCCGTCAGGGCCGATGAGGACCGCGGTGTTGTAGAGGGTGCCCCGGCTGAACTCGCCGTCGCGCTCGTGGATGCCCATCGCCACGGTGACCTTGAGCCGTCGTGCCGCCGACTGGATCGCTTTCAGGTCGCCCGCCTTCAGGTCGACCGCGTTCTCGATCAAGCCGCGGTGGATCTCGCCGGTGAGCTCGTAGTCGCCGCCCGGACGAAGTCGCCATAGCCACTCCGGATAGCCGGGCACCCACGTTTCGGGGAAGGAGACAAGGCGCGCGCCCGCGGCCGCCGCCTTCTCGACGAGCTCGACGCCCCGCTGCAAGGTCTTCTGCCGGTTCAGCGTGACGGGCGGATGCTGGACGACGGCAACCTTGTGAGTGCCGGCGCGCTTAGGCATCGCGCACAGGGTAGTCGCCCGCGCGGGCGAGCATCCCAGGCAGATCCTTGCCCAGCTGGACGCCCAGCCAGCGGGAGGTCGCGACGAGCGCGTCGAGGTCGATCCCGACATCTACGCCCTGCCCGCGGAGCAGGTAAGCCAGGTCTTCGGTCGCGATGTTGCCTGTCGCCTTCGGAGCGAATGGGCATCCGCCCGCACCGCCCACCGACGCGTCCAGCGCCACCACACCCTCCTCGAGCGCGGCGATCGCGTTCGCGTAGCCGGTGTTGCGGGTGTTGTGGAAGTGGGCCCCGACCGCCGCCCCAAGCTCCCGCGCGCCCCGCACCAGCTCATGGACCTGCGCCGGGACGCCGACACCGATCGTGTCCGCCAGGCAGATCTCGTCGGGTGGCACGGCCATCAGCCGCTCCACGATCTGCAGCACGCGCTGCGGGGCGACCGGGCCGTCGAACGGGCTGCCGAACGCGACGCTGACGGTGACCGTGACCGGCACCCGGTCGCTTCGCGCGCGGGCCACGAGGGCTAGTGCGGTCTTCAGGCCGTCATCGGTCGTCGCGTTCTGGTTGCGGCGGCCGAACTCGTCGGCGGCCGAGAACGCGTAGTGCAGCTCGTCGACGCCGGCGGAGATCGCCCGCTCGTATCCCTTCTCGTTCAGGACGAGGCCTGCGTAGACGGTGCCCGGCTTGCGGTGAAGGGCCGCCATGACATCTTCCGCTCCGGCCATCTGCGGCACGAGTTTGGGGTTGACGAAGCTGGCGGCCTCGATCCGTTTGATGCCGGCCGCTGCGAGGCGGTCGCAGAGCTCCGCGCGCACTCCGGGGCCGAGGGTTTTGGCTTCGTTCTGGAGGCCGTCGCGCGGCCCGACATCGCAGACGATCAGAGACATATAGATAAAGGTAGTGCGGGCTTATGCTCATCTCCGCGACCCTCTCATCCTCAGGGAGAGGGGAGCAGGTCGGTCATCGGCGATGCGGATTTGGCCTGGCCGAGGCGGCCAACCCCGAGCAGGTCTTCGATCGTCGCCAGCATCGAGTAGTGGGTGTAGGAACGGCTGCTCGTCCGGTGAGATCCCTGCGGCGTGACGACGATTGTCAGCACGCGGTTGTCGCTGGCTCTGTCGTCCTCGTCATAGGTGACGAACAGCACGCCATCAGATTGGAAGGCCTTGGACGCGGTTATCTGGGCCACCTCGCCGCGCAGCCATTCATCCCCGACCGCGACGTCACAGTTATGGGTGTTGTGGCAGTCGTCGGGAGTGATCCAGACCAAGCGCGGCGTGTCGCCTGCGAGGTCGGCCGCAAGCGCATCGTGCGGGACGACGTTCGATGGACACTGCCCGCCGTAGTACGCGAATGGGTTGTGGCCGGGGTCGTAGGGAGCTGGGCTGTCGATGCACTGGCCACTCACCATGCCGTCCATGTACGCGCGCCAGCTCACGCCGGCATTGGTGAGCTGCGTCCCCAGGTCCGACCGCGGCAGAACGTGGAAGCTGTCGTCGGTCACTCCCCACGTGGAACCTGATGTGAGGGCGAGGTAGTTAGGGACACTGGGGTGGGTGATCGCGTGGTAGTTCTCGGCTACCGCGTACTTCGCCGCGAGCGACGCCATGAATGGGCCGCTGAGCGCCTGCTCGGGCGTGTGGTTCTCCATGACGATGATGAAGACATGGCGGTCGGTGGCCGCCGGCGTGGATCGTGAGGGTGTACAGGCAAACGACATCACCGCGATGAGCAAAACTGCCGCCGCCGCCCGCATCCATCCTCAGGTTACCGAGAGGTTTCCTCAGCCATCTCCCAGTCGACGACCGCCACCTCGCGCGGCCCGAGCCGAGCCGCCTGCTCCCCGATCCGGACCTCCGCGGGCGCTTCCCCATGGTTCAACAGAAAAAGCATCTCGCCGCGGCGAACAGCCTCCACACCAGGTGGCGCGTCGAGCACGGGCGTCACGCCCGCCATCGCGCACACGTCGCGCAGGACCACGGACATCACGAGCGGTTCGGGTCGGGTGCCGAGATAGGTTGCGCTGCCTCGGCCGAAGCGGTTACGCGTGAAAGCGGGCTCGCCGTCGAGCCGCCCGCCGGCGAACGTCGCGAGCACCTCCGCCTTCGATGGCCTGATCAGCTCGCTCCATACGTCCCCCAACCCCAGGGTCCCGTCGGCAAGCCGAAGAGCCACCGTCGCGCCCGCCGCCAGTGGATACCAGTCGACCACCGTGAGGCCGAGCAACTCCGCCAGCGGCGCCGGGTAGCCGCCCAGCCAGACATGGTCGTCGGGATCGACGATGCCGCTGAAGTAAGACAACAGGAGGTGGCCGCCGCCCTCGACGTACTGGCGCAGATTTGCCGCCGCATCGCGGCTGACGAGGTAGAGGTTCGGCGCGAGCACGAGCCGGTATTTCGAGAGATCGTCGACCGGCCGCGCGAAGTCGGCCGTGACGTTGGCCTGAAAGAGGGACGCGTAGTACGACTCGAGCTGCTCCACCTGCTTGACACGGCCCGACGGCTTGGACGGCTGCTCGAGCGCCCACCAGGAGTCCCAGTCGAGCAGCACGGCGACCCCGGCCTCCACGCGAGTGCCCGCGACCCGATCGAGCTCGCGGAGCTCGCCGCCCAGCTGCTTGGCCTCCAGCCAGGCAGGAGAGCTCTCGGTCGGGCCGTGCGGAACGAACGCGCTGTGAAACTTTTCCGCTCCCGCCTGCGACTGCCGCCACTGGAAGTACATGATTCCGTCCGCGCCACGTGCCAGCGCCTGGTAGCTCCAGAGGCGCGCCTGGCCGGGCTCTTTGGCGACGTTTGCCTCGCGCCAGTTGACGCGACTCGTCGTCTGCTCCATCAGGATCCAGGGGCGTCCCCGGCCGAGCGAGCGCATCAGGTCGTCCGCCATCGCGGCGCGCATCCCAGACGCGGGGTCCGCAGGGTCGGGATACGAGTCGTTGCTGACGATGTCCTGATGCTCGGCCCATTTCCAGTAGTCGACCGGCCTGAAAAAGCTCATGAAGTTGGTCCCGATCGGAATGTCCGGGGTCCGCTGCTTCAGCACGTTGCGTTCGAGCTGGTAGCACTCGAGGAGCGTGTCGGATGAAAAACGCGCGAAGTCGAGCTGCTGGGTGGGATTTGGCCACGTCGGGGTGCGCCGCGGCGGCAAGATCTCCTCCCAGGACGAATAGCGCTGCGACCAGAAGTCGGTGCCCCACGCGCGGTTGAGCCGATCCATCGATCCGTAACGGCGCTCCAGCCACTCGCGGAAGGCCTGCGCCGAAACGTCGCAGTAGCAGGCCGCGACGTGGCACCCGTACTCGTTGTTGACGTGCCACATGGCCAGCGCGGGATGGCCGCCGTACCGCTCCGCCATCGCCTCGACCAGCCGCCGCGCCGCCTCGCGATAGGCTCGGCTGCTCGGGCAGTAATGCTGGCGCCCGCCGGGCCAGAGCTTGACGCCATCAGCCGTGACCGGCAGAAGCTCGGGGTGGGCGTGCGAGAGCCAGGGCGGCGGCGAAGCGGTCGCCGTCCCGAGGTTCACCCGCACGCCGCCCTCGTGCAGAAGCCCCATCACGCGGTCGAGCCACGCGAAATCCCACGTGTCCTCTCCTGGCTGGATGCGCGACCACCCGAACACGGCGAGGTTGACCATGTTGACGCCGGCCTCCCGCATGAGCCGGACGTCCTCCGCCCAGACGTCCTCCGTCCACTGCTCGGGGTTGTAGTCCCCACCGAAGATGAGGGGCGGAGTCAGCGCCTAGCCTTTGGTCGCGCCCAGCGTGAGGCCGCGCACGAACTGCTTCTGCAGGAGGATGAAGACGATGATCGGCGGGATCGCCGCCAGCATGGACACGGCCGCCAACGCGTTGTAGTCCGTGAAGTACTGCCCCGAAAGGTTGTTCAGGGCGCTCGTGATGGGCCGCTTGTATCCCTTCGAGATGAGGATCAGCGCCCAGAAGAAGTCGTTGTAGATCCAGGTGAACTCTAGCGTCGCGAGTGCGGCCAGCGCCGGCCGGCACAGCGGGAGCGTGATGCGCCGCCAGATCTGGAACACCGAAGCGCCGTCCACCAGCGCCGACTCGGTCAGCTCCTTGGAGATCGTCTTCATGTAGTTGCTCAAGACAAACGTGCAGAAGCCGGTCTGGAAGACGACGTGGATGAGGATGACCCCGATGTACTGGTCGTAAAGAAGTCCGTTGTCGCTGAAGACGGCGAAGGAGAACGAGCCGATATCGATCGACCCGAGCGAGGGGATCGGCGTGTTCAGGTAGATCCAGTAGAGCGGGATGATGATGACCTGCGGCGGGAGCAGGTTGCCGGCGGTGAAGAGCATCAGGACGATCAGGTTGAACCGCCAGCTGAACTGCGTGACGGCGAACGCGATGATCGACGAAAGCAGCAGGGTGAGCAGCACGCCGGGGATCACGACAACCAGTGTGTTGACGTAGTAGTAGGGCAACTGCGCGTCGTTCCAGACCGAGACGTAGTTGTTGAAGTTGAGCGCGCTGGGCCACGATACCGAGCCTCGGTGGATCGTTTCGTCGAACGGACGCAGCGAGCTGTAGAAGGCCCACACCAGGGGGAACAGCCACAGCACCGCCATGAGGATGAGGAACGCATGCAGGGCGACTCGGCCTGGGCGAAGAGGCCGTGCGATGCGAGCCTCGCGCAGGGCAACCGTCATGACACGCCAGGCCTCATCACGCGCGACAGGTAGATGACGATCGGAACGATGGAGATCACAAGCAGCACGACTGCGATCGCGGAGCCGAAGCCGACGAGGCTTGCCTCGCTGAGGCTGTTGTTCGTGATCAGCGTCGACAGCAGCTCCAGCCCGTTCTTGCCGTGGTTGATGATGTAGACGATGTCGAACGCTCGCAGCGATTCGATAGCCGTGACGACGAGGATGATCACGTTGATGGGCGCCAGCACCGGGAAGACGATCCGGAAGAAGATCTGACGCTCGTTGGCGCCATCGATCGCCGCCGCCTCGCGAAGCGCCGGGTCGACGCTCTTCAGACCGGCCAGGTACAGCACCATGATGTAGCCGACGTGGCGCCAGCTGGCCGCGACCAGGACCGCGAGCAGGTTGATATGCGGGTCGCCCAGCCAGTCGACCAGGTGGCCTGTGCGGTTGAGTGGAAAGAAGTTGTTGATGAAGCCGTCGGTGGGCGAATACTGCAGCTCCCAGATGAACCCGACCACCGCGAGCGACAGCACGACCGGAACGAAGAAGATGCTCTGGTAGACGCGCGTGCCGCGGATCTCCCGGTCGAGCAGCACCGCCAGGAACATGCCGAGCGGCGTCGCGATCAGGCCGAAGAACGCCAGCCAGATCAGGTTGTGCCAGACGGCAGGCCAGAAGAACAGGTACTGCGTGAAGAGCAGCTGGTAGTTGCGTAAGCCGACGAAGTTCTGGGCGGCGATCGCCCCAAAGCCGTCCCAGTCCGTGAACGAGATGAAGATCGAAGCCACGGTCGGGGCCCAGATGAGGATCAGGTCGAGCGCGACGGGGACGCCGACCATCACGATCAGCTGCCACTTGTCGACCCCTGTCAGAACGCTGTAGCGCTTGCGGCCCCTAATGGCCGCGGCCCCCGTCCCGGAACCTTTGGTCCGAGTGGGGGCCGCTGTCGTGGATTCGCCCACGGCCTGATTATTCCGCTTTACTTCTCCGGTGGCAGGGAGTCCCAGAACTGCTGCATCTTGCCCTGCAGCTGCGTCGGATCGGCGCTTGGCGCCCGCAGGAAGTTCAGCAAGAAGCTCTGCATGCCGTTCGCGCCCGCGAAGTCGGGGCGCGAGTCGCGGTCGAAGAACTGGGTGATGCGCTTGGCGCTGCTGATGATCTGGGCGGCTTTGCTCTGAAGCGGGCTGAAGGTGCTCTTGTTGGTGTCGGTCGCCGTGGGTATGAAGCCCGGTTGGTTCTGGAACATCAGCAGCTGGGTCGAACCCTTGGCAAAGAACTCCAGCCACGACTTTGCCGCGGACAGGTCTTTGCTGAGCGTGGGTGACTTCTTGCTGAGCATCCAGACATCGATGGGAGCATCGAGCGCCTTCTCGGCGTCGTACTGCGTGCCGAGGTCTGGGAAGGGGAAAAAGTCCAGGTCATCGAGGTCGGCCGGATTCGTGAACTCGGAGGAGAGGAACAGCCCGAAGACGATCATGCCTGACTTCTTCTGCACCAGGGTGTCGGCCGCCTGCTGCCAGGTCGTGCCGGCGAAGCCCGACGGGTAGTACGGAGCCAACTCTGCCCACTTCTTGTACACGGCTGTGACGCGGGGGTCGGTCCATTTCTGCTTGCCCGTCAGAAGCTCGATGTGGAAGTCGTAGCCGTTGAGTCTCAGGTTGAACAGGTCGAAGGTGCCCTGGGCGGGCCAGCCGTCCTTGTCGCCGAGGGCGATGGGCGTGAGGCCATCCTTCTTCATCTGCTTGGCGAGCGCTACGAACGCGTCCCAGTTGGTCGGGATGCTGTAGCTGTGGGCCGCGAAGACGCTCTTGCGGTAGAACACCGCCCACGGGTAGTAGTCGACGGGGATGCCGTAGACGTGCCCGTCATTGCCCTTGACCGAGGTGGCGAAGGCGTCGGTGTAGTTGCTCTTCACCTTATCCCACACGTCGTCGATCGGCGTGGCCAGGCCCTTGTCGGCGAAGAACCTCATGCGGTGACCGGAGAACCAGGTGAACGCATCCTCGGGTTTTCCCTGCAGGTACGAGCTGATCGAGTCCTGGAAGGTGTTGTGATCGACGGTGTTGAGCGTGGCTTTGTTGCCGGTGGCCGACTGGAAGGCGGCGATGATCGCGTCCATGCCGCGTTTCTCGGCCGCGTCCGAGTGGTTGCTGCCCAAGGTCACGGTGCCGCTGGTGCTGCCTGTCGATCCGCCGCACGCCGCGATGAAAGCGGCGAGGCTCATCGCGCCGCCGATCTTCAATATTTCGCGCCTCGACATCGAGAGGTCGAACGGCAGCTCCGTGCCGAGGTACGGGAGGTCCAGCCTCCGGGTCTTCGAATCAGCCATTGTTTGCCCTCCTCAGTCGCCCCTGCAGGCGCGTGGATCAGTCCGTTCGCTTAGGCGAACCATACTGATTCGGTCAAATTTGTCAACTCAGCTGAACACTCTTGCTCGGAAATGATCGAAAGCGTACGATCGCGGCCAGTGCTGGCGGCAGAAAGGCGGAAGCGGATCAGCGATTCCCTGCGCAGCCGGGGCATCCTCTCGGTGGCCGAGATGGCGCAGTCGCTGGGCGCCACCGAGATCACGCTGCGGCGCGACCTGCGGGCGATGGCGAGGGACGGGTTGGTCGTGCGCACCCATGGCGGGGCGATGCTGCCCGACGGTCTCGCCTACGAGCCGACCTTCTCCGAAAAGGCGCGCCAGGCCGGGGCGCAGAAGGCGGCGATCGCCAGGGTCGCGGCGACCATGATCCGGCCAGGTGACTCGATCCTCCTGGGTCCCGGCACCACGACCCTGGAGCTGGCGCGCCTCCTGCTCAAGTCCCCCGAGCTCACGGTGGTCACCAACTCGCTGCTGGTCGCGCAGGCCTTGATGGACGCCCCCCACGTCGAGGTGATGCTCACCGGAGGTACGCTGCGGCGCTCCATCCATGCCCTTGTGGGGCCGGCGGCCGAGGAATCGGTGCGCTCATTACGCGCGTCACAAGCCTTTATCTCCGGCAACGGGTTCAGCGCGCAACGTGGTCTGAGCACACCCAGCCCAGTCGTGGCGTCCGCGGACCGGGCGCTGGCGGCTGCCGCCCAGCAGGTCGTGGTGCTGGCCGACCACACCAAGATCGGGCAGGACACGATGTGTCAGACGGTGCCCCTGGCCCGCGTACACACCCTGATCACCGACGCCATGGCGCCCGAAGCGGAGCTCGACGCCGTGCGCAGCGCCGGCGTCCAGGTGAGGGTCGCCTAACTTTCCAGCGGAGTGAGGCGGATGATCGGGATCTCCCGGTCGGTCTGCTTCTGGTACTTGCCATAGCCGGGCGACTGCGCCACCACCTTGGCGAAGACCTGTTCTCGTTCTGAGCCTTTGAGCAGCGTCGGCCGCACGTGGAACTTCTTGCTGCCCACCTCGAGCCAGACCTTGTCCGGATTCTGGGCGACGTTGATGAACCACCCTGGATGCGTGGCATCGCCCCCCTTCGACCCGATGATGATCCAGCTGCCGTCTCCCTCCGGAAAACCACCGAGCGGGTGCGTTCGCTCCTGTCCCGTCTTGGCGCCGACGGTCGTGAGCAGTACGAGCGGAAAGCCGCGCATCTTCGGCGGCTCCGGGCCCGCGTTCTTGCGGTAGCGGGTGATCTGGCCGCGCATCAGCGGCTGGAGATACTTGATCAGGCCCCATGGCGTACGCGAACCGCGGGTGCCTCGGGGCGTGATCTCGAGCTTGGGGACCCTGTCGGCCATCGACTAGAAGGCTAGATCAGCCGCGGCCGGGATTGTCGGCTGCCGCCGTGACGACGGCGGCGTTGACCGGGCTGCCGCCCATCGTGCACGAGACGTTCGTCGTCACGTTGAAGCCGACATCCGGCTGGACCGTCGCGCTGCAAGTCCCGATCGACCGCTTTGTCGTGGGGTCGGTCATGGTGAATGTAACGGTCGACGGCGCGCGAGCCCCGGACAGGCCGCCGAGATTCTTGAGCTTGGCCGAGACGACGCATTGCGCTGCGCACCCCGTCGTATCGACCGAAACCACCGTGTAGATCGGCGGCAGTGTCGAGAGGTTGCTGAAATCGATCACGTCCGACGGGGCGGCGATGCCGAAGGCGCGATTCACGTTCGTGTAGTGCAGGTCTGCATCGCTGATGCCATCGACTACCACGCCTTGATTGAGGTGGACGCGCAGGAGCGGATAAGGCGGCGCGGACCCGATGTAGACATCGGCCCGGGCGCCGGAAAGCTCCACCGCGTCGACGCCTCCGACCGGCTGGTGGTCGGTCCGCTTGGTGACGGCCGGCCCGAGGAAGTTCGTCCGGAAGACGGCTCCCCCGGTGAGGTCGGGGAGGCTCGGCACCAGGCTCGCGGTGTCTTTCCACCAGGCGTTGCCCGCGGCCCTGGCGATGTTCTGCGACAGCGGATCGCTGCCGAGGTGCTTGGCCAGAAATGCCTGGCCGCGGAAGTAAGCGTTGCCGCCGACGATGATCGCCTCGACCTGGTTGGCGCTTGACTTGACCGTCACGTGCCGGGACTCGGGCCGGGTGACCTGGAGGTCGATCGTCCAGCGCGTCCCGTCCGCGCTGTAGTCGCCGGCCAGCTCATAGCTTGTCGCCGACGACAGCATGGCCTCGACGCCGCTCTCCAGGGCGCGCGTCGCGGGCAGGCCGAACGGATCGCACGCCGCCCCAAGGGCGACGATCAATGCCAGAGCGGGAACGAGCTTGGCGTGGGCTCTCATTGCGACCAATTCCAGTAACGCGTGGAGTTCAATACGCGTTACCCGACCATGGCGGCGAAGCGACGAACCGTCTCCATCCGCGGACGCGAGTATCCCCTCCTGCTTCCCAGCATCCGCGACCCGCGGCTTCACGTCGCCGCCGTGCTCCTCACCCTCCAGCTCCTGGGCCAGACGGTGCTCAATTTCCGGCTCTCGATCGCGCAGATCCTGATCTGCCTCGCCACGGGCGCCCTGATCGAGTTCGGGTATGGCTTCTTCAAGGACAAGGTGATCATGTGGCCGGCGAGCGGCCTCCTCACCGGCAACAGCGTGGCGTTCATCCTGCGGGTCCCGGGCACGTTGCACGGGCAATGGTGGAGCACTCGCGGGTACTGGATCTTCATCGGGGTGGTCGCCGTGTCCATGGCCTCGAAGTATCTGATCCGGTGGCGCGGCCGGCACATCTTTAACCCCTCCAACCTGGGCCTCGTGCTCGCCTTCGTGGCGCTGGGGCCCCAGTACACCGAACCTCTGGACCTCTGGTGGATCCCGATGGGGCCGTGGATGATCGTCACGTACGCGATCCTGATCGGCGGCGGGCTCTTCATCGCTTGGGAGCTGAAGCTTTTGGGGCTCGAGCTTGGCTACATGGCGGCCTTCGCGCTGTTCGCCGCTCTGGCGCTGCTGCCCGTGCCGGATCACTGCATGATCGCGAGCTGGTACGCGACGCCGATCTGCGGGCAGCAGCTCTGGCAGATCCTGGTGACGTCGCCGGAGCTGTTGATCTTCGCGTTTTTCATGGTCCCCGATCCGCGCACCGTGCCTGACGGCCAGGCGGGGCGCTTTGTGTTCGGGATCCTGGTCGCGTTCCTGTCCATCGTCCTGCTCGGCCCGACGACGCTCGAGTTCTGGACCAAGACCGCAATCCTCGGGAGCCTGGTCTTCGCGTGCGCCGGCCGTTTCGCGCTGGCCCGGCTTCTCGCTCCCCTGGAGGAGGGCGTCGGGCGGGTCGAGGCGATCCGAAGCCTGGGGCTGCGCGGTCCGGCCATGCTGGGCGCAAGCCTGGTCCTGCTGGCCGCTCTGCCCCTGTCGGCCGAGCTGTCGCTGCACAGCACCATCCCCGCGCCCGAGCTGCCCGACGGCACCCGGCCGACGCTGGCCCTCGTCATCGGACCCAATACCGTCGATGTCGGCACCTGGGCGGTCAACGCCGCGGGCCAGGCGCTCCCCCCGCCGGGTGGCACCACGCCGGCGCCGGCATCATCGAGGGTCTGGCTCCTGCCGTCGATTCCGCGCGTGACGCTGCCTCAGAACATCACCGCGTTCGACTCGTCGATCACCCAGGCGAAGGCAACCGCCTGGGCACGCACGGTCGTGCTCGACCTGATGATCGAGTCAGAGGCGCGCCGCGCGCACGACCTCACGCTTGCCACGCTTGGCGCTACCGGCGATGGACTCACCGAGTTCACGGACGTGATCAAGCAGGACATCAAGTCGGGCAAGAGCGTGCAGAAGACCTATACCTTCGATCGCGTGCAGCTCACACTCTTCCTGCCCAAGCTGAGCACGCAGGCGAGCAGGCTCGTCGGCGTCAGCCTCCACGGGACGACGACCTTGATCACGCGCGACGCTGCGGGAAAGATCCTCTCCCAGCAGACGCAGCCCTACGGCAAGAGCTGGGGTCTCGGTGGATCCAGCGACAACCCGGACCCGATCATCAACGACTACTCGGACCTGGCTCTGGCCTAGCCGCGGGCGGGATGCCGTTGGGCTCGTAGACGGCGGGCGGCTCGATGCCGAAAGTGTCGGCGAGCCTGACGAACAGGTTGAACAGCGCGGCGTCATAGGCGGCCTCGGCGATCTGCTCGTCGCTCCATCCCGCACCACGCAGCTCCTGGACCTGCTCGTCCGTGACCCGGTACGCGTGGCGGGTGATCGTCTCCACGAAGTCCAGCAGCAGGCGGTGCGGCCGGTCGAGGCCAGCCGCGTCGAGGTCGCCGTTGCGCAGCGCTTCCGCGACCGGCCCGAACGCCTCGCCCTGCAACTGCAGGAACCAGCTATGCGAGCTGAGTCAATACCTGCACTTGTTCAGAGCGGAGACGTACGACGCGACCATCTCGTGCTGCGCGCGCGTCAGCGCGCCGTCGGTGAAATGGAGACGCGAGGCGGCGTTTATCGCGGCAAGGAAGTCCGGCCTCAGGCTCATGGTGCGCAGGATGTCGGGCACGACCTTGGCCACGCTGTGAGCCTTGCTTTGCGCGTAGAGCTCGGCGAGCGGGCCTTCGGCGTCCGATTCGCCAACCATCTTGATGCGAGCCATGGCCGGGTAACGCCGCGGGTCCGGTGACGGTTACGAGGTTTGCAGGCCGTCCCAGGACCAGCGCGGCATCGGCTGGTCCGGCTCGACGCGGGCGCCGGCCGCGGCGTAGGAGTTGACCTCTCGCGTCGCCCAGTGCATGTAGTCGGCGAGCGCGCGGCGAAGCTCTGGATCGTCGGGGAGCGCGGCGTCGTCGATCGCCTGGATGAAGCAGGCCTCGAAACGGTCGCCCCACTCATCGGGAGCGCCGTGCCCGGCGTGGATCAGGAGCATGCCGGAGTGTCCACCGAGGCTGCGCGAGTAGTTCGGCGGCCCACCGAAGACTTCCGCCCAGTACGCGGCAAGATTCTCGTTATGCCTTGGGCTGAGGTCTTGCGCGAAGGCGTGATTGAGCTCTGGATCTTCGATGCATCGCTCCGTCGTCGCGGCCGCGAGGGCGAGAAACGCCGGCTCCCCGCCGGCGACCTCGTAGATCGAGCGTTCAGTCATCTCAGCCTCCGACACTGGAACTTACAACAGGATCCGCCCCGCAGGACGCGAGTGCCGGCTCCGGCGGCAAATTCAGGCCGTCCAAAGGCGCGGGCGCCGGCTCCGGCAGAAAATCTCGGGAGGGAGAACCCTGGGATCCTCTGCGAGTGACGCACAAGCTTGGCCGCCGACCGACTCTGTCGGAACGCCTCGCGCGAGCCGGCGTACAGCGCGACGCCGACCCGGTTGTCACGTGGGTGGGCCTGCACGACATAGAGGGCAGGCGAGCGACCGTGATTGACCTGTACGCGTTGGCCGGCGAGGTGGCGGGGATGGAGCCACACGAGCTGCCCCTCGAGGAGCGGAACCGATTGTCGCGCGCGATCGCGCCCACCTTCTGGCCTGGATTCGAGGTGACCGAAGGCAGCGAGCGGTCCGACCCGATCGAGATTGTCGCCTACGACCTGAGATGGCCCGCCAGGTTCGCGTCATGGCGCGGCCTGATCGCCGGCGAGCTCGGAGCGGCTGCCCTGCGAATCGACCACGTCGGCTCGACATCCGTGCCTGGCTTGGCAGCCAAGCCGATCGTCGACGTCCAGGTCTCCGTGGCTGACCTGTCTTACGAAAAAGCGTATGTCCCGGAGCTGGAGCGGCTCGGAGTCCAGCTGCGAAGCCGGGACGATTCGCATCGGTTCTTCCGGCCGTTTGCGGACCGGCCGAGAGACGTACATGTCCACGTGTGCCGGAGCGGGTCGGCATGGGAGCGAGAGCACCTGCTGTTTCGCGACTACCTACGCGAAAATCCGCCCGCGTGCGCCGTCTATGCCGAAGCCAAGCATGAGGCGGCGGGGGTTTGGGCTGACGATAGCTGGGCGTACACGGATGCCAAGTCCGGCGTGATCCTGGACCTCCTCGACGATGCGGAGGGATGGGCATCGGAGACGAGCTGGAAGCTGTAGGTCAGGTCCGCCCGCCAACCATCGCGCGTGTTACTCCTCAGACTTGATCCGGTGCGCGTGCCAGCCGGCTCGCGGCGGTCCCGGTTGGTCAGGGTTGTGGCGGCCATCGTTGCACTGCTGCGGCCGCCACGGTGACCCATCTTGTCACCGGTCAGATCGCGTTTTGATCCTAAAACGGGGCCATCCCCAGAGGGTGAAAAGCAGGGTGGCTAAGGGGTTACTACCAGCTTGCCCCTCACGTGCCCGCCTTCACTTTCTCGAAACGCGCTCGAGACGTCCTCGAGCTTGAATGTCCGGATCTCGGGAAGGACCATGGTGCGGTCGGCCAGCGAGCCGGTAAGCCGGTCCAGCCGATCCCGGGTGACCTGCGCAGCGATAAACGCTCCCTTGATTCGAGGGTCGTCCATCGGCGCCGTCCCCACCGGAGAGGCAACCGTCCCGCCATCGCGCAAGAGCGCCGAAAGCCGGCGAACCGTGTCGGCGTCGCTGGCGAGATCGATGATGGCGTCGAGCGGTGTGGGATGCACGGCGCGCACCTTCTCCACCAGGTCTCCGTTCTCGTAGTCGATGGTCTCTGACGCGCCCAACTTGCGCATGTACTCGTGGTTGGCCGATCGGCCCACTGCGATGACGCGGGCTCCCCGCGCGACCGCGATCTGAATCGCGAAGCTGCCTACGCCTCCCGCCGCACCGACGATGAGTACGGCGTCGCCATCGCCCGCCTCGATCGCGTCGACGCACATCAACGCGGTGACGCCCGCAAGTGGGATCGAGGCTGCGGCTGGCGCCTGGAGACCGGCCGGAAGCGGTGCGAGCGCCACCGTGTTTGCGATCACATACTCGGCGTGCGTGCCGCGGCCCATGAACATCTGGCCGTGCCCGCCGAAGACCTCGTCGCCCTCCTTGAGATCGTGTACGTGGGCGCCCACTGAGTCGACGATTCCCGCGACGTCCTGACCCAGGATCAGCGGGAACCGGTGCTCGAGGTAGTCCTTGAGGTATCCCTTGCCCGTCTTCCAGTCCACGGGGTTGACGCTCGCAGCGATCACCTTGATCCGCACCTCATTCGCGGACGGATGAGGAAGATCGACCTCACGGATAGAGCCTGGGTCTCCAAAAGATTCGTGCGCAAATGCCCGCATTTGGTGTGCTTCCTCCCACTGAACTGCTGACCAGGTCCGGCTCCCCGGCCGAACGGCTGGCGGAAGCCTAACAGGAGGCGGAATCAGGGGCCATAGGCAAGATGGACCGTCGATAGTCCGGACTATCCCGGCATCTGCCAGGACCAAAGCTCGCGTTAGTCCGGACCATCGCGGGGCTTGCGCACCGTGTCTACCCGAGAGCGCGCTTGAAAACAGATGGTCGATTCGAAGCAATCCGGTAAAGGGGTGGCTACCGGGGCTCGAACCCGGGACACCCAGATCCACAATCTGGTGCTCTGCCTACTGAGCTATAGCCACCACGGCGCGGCCGAACGAGGCGGCCTGGGGAAGGAGACGAATTCTACCGGGCCTGATGTACCAGAATTGAATTGATGTCAAGCGCCGCCGAACTGGAGCAGATGATCAAGTCTGGCGAGCTCATCGAGTCGACCAAAGAGATGACGCCGGAGTACCTGCGCGAGCTCAAGCACACGCTGATCGTGTCCGGCGACACCGAGCTGATCTCCGCCCCGGCCTACTATCTCGCCGCCAAGCGCGCCCCGTCGATCAACGCGTTCATGACCGGGATCGCGATCATCCAGGATGAGCTCGCGCACGCGCACATCGCCTACCACATCCTCGAGGAGCTCGGCGAGGACCAGGAAAAGCTGATCTTCAGCCGCGACCCGAAGAGCTTTCGCTACCCCTACGCCTTCGACGTGCCCCTGGACACCTGGACCGAGCTCGTGGTCGCGAACGGCTTCTACGACCAGGCCGGCTTCTGCCTGCTCGGCGATATCCACGACAAGTGCTCCTATGGCCCGTGGAAGCGGGGTCTCAACAAGGTGATGCTCGAAGAGAACTTCCACCTTCGCAACGGCCGCACATGGATGAAGCGCATCAGCGCCGCCGGCGGCGCGGCCAAGGATGAGCTGCAGCGAGCGGTCGACTGGATGTTCCCGCTGAGCGTGGAGTGGTTCGGCCTCCCCGACTCCAAAAAGATGCACTCCACCCAGCTCGAATACCGCCTGAAGGGATTGACCAACGACCAGCTTCGCCAGTGGTGGCTGTCGACCGTCGTGCCTTACTGCGAGCAGATCGGTGTCAGCGTTCCCGCCCACAAGGAGACGCGCGACGGCAAGGACGTATGGGAGCTCGACTACCCCTTCCCCTGCGAGTTCGACGCGGAATCCAAGCGCTGGGACTTCAAGCAGCCGATCACCTGGGACGACGTGCTCGGGCGCTGGCGCGAGCGAGGTCCGCGCAACGCGGAGATGGTCGCGATGTTCCAGGAAGAGTTCCACAACTTCCGCAAGACCCACAAGCGAGCCTCGTGACCGAGCGGTACTGGGCCGCGCTCGCGGAAGTTCAAGACCCCGAGATGCCCATCAATCTCGTCGATCTCGGGGTCATCTATGGCATCACCGAGCAGGACGGCGTAATCGAGGTCGACCTGACGTTCACCGCGATGGGCTGTCCCGCCTCCGACTTCATCCTCGAAGACGTCCGCGAGCGCTTGCTTCGCGAGTCCGGCGTCAGGGATGTGAGGATCAACATCGTCTGGGATCCGCCCTGGACCACCGGCCTTATGACGCAGGCAGGCCGTGACGCGCTCGAAGCGTGGGGCCTTGCCGTATGACCTCCGGTTACAAGCGGGTCAGCGGCGACGCGGTGGAGTACGAGGTCTTCGCCCGCAAAGCTCGAGTCGATCCCCTGCACCTCGTCGGCAGCGTCGTCGCGCCGGACGACGATCTCGCCATGGCCTACGCGCGCGCCACTTACGACGAGGAGCGCTGGTGCGAGATGGCGATCGTGCGCAAAGAAGATCTGATCAGGCTCTGGTCGCCGGGCGAGGCTTGAGTCTCTCCGACCTCGTTCTTTCGATCGCGGACAACAAGCAGATGCTCGGGCTGCGCTATGCGGAGTGGGCGACGCGCGCGCCTTCGCTCGAGGCCGATATCGCCGCCGCGGCCATGGGCCTCGACGACCTCGGTCACAGCCGCGTCCTTTACGGGTGCCTGGAGCCGCTCGGCGCAGACCCACGAAGTTCCGAGCGCGAGTCGGACGCCGGCAGCATCCGCAACCTCGCCTACTTCGACGAACCGTGGACCGAGTGGAGCCAGTTCGTGGCCGCCAACGCGATCCTCGACACCGCCTTCACCGTGACGATCGAGGCATGCGTCGGCGGGTCGGTCGAGGTCCTGCAGCACCGCCTGCGCAAGATGCTGATGGAGGAGCGGTATCACTTCCTCCACGGGCGCAGCTGGCTGCGCTCGGGCATCGATGAGGCGCCGCTCGACCGGGCGTGGCGGGAGGCGACCGAGTTCTTCGGGCCGCCGGACGGCGAGACGGACGCGCTCCATCGGGAAGGCAAGCTCACCATGGGGCCGGCGGAGATGCGGGCGCGCCTGGAAGAGCAGCTCGAGGCGAAAGCGCCCCCAGCGGATATCAACTGGAAGGCGTGGGATTCGGTCCGCCGCCGATCCGCGCCGGGCGCGATCGACGCGCACACCTTTGGCATGCTCAGAGGCCTGGAGGAAAAGAAGTACGCGCCGACCACCGCGAAACAAGGCTGAGCAATCTTCCGCCCCGCTCCCCGACCCACCTCCCGATGGGGGGAGGGAGAGCCCGCGGTGCCCTCACTGCAGAGAGAACGACGCGGAGGTCATCTCGCTCTTCGGCACCCAGGCGATGACGCTTCAGTACCGCTGCAAGCGATGCGGCACGGTTTTCGAGGCGATCAAGTACGGCTAGGCGTCGTCGTCCTGCGATGACCGGCGGCGGCGCATGACCGCCAGCGGCAGACCCGCGAGCACGACGACGACGATCAACACCGCGACGACGATCGGAAGCAGCTGACCGCCTCCGACTGTCACCGCGCCCGGCTGCGGCGATGTTGCCGTGTACCCGGCCGCGAAATAGCCGAACGTGGTCGTCTTCGCGACGATCGTGAACGGCTGACCAGGCTGGGACTGAGACAGCTTGGTCCAAGGTCCGTCAGGCCCCTGCGCCTGGTAGATCGCGGAAGGATCCGGTTTGAGGTTCGAGTAGAGCAACTCGACGTTGGCCGGCTTCTGCGCGTCGAGCGGCGCGCTCGCGGTGACGTGATAGACATTTGTGACGAGCTGGACGCCCGGCGGCTGCGGACAGCTGTCGAGCGGCGTGATGTCGACAGTGACGGAGGTCTTGCCATCGACCACAAATGCGCCTGGCAGGAATCCGACCACGAGTTGGGCGTCCTCGGTGTATGCGGAGTTCGCGTCACTGACTCCCCCGATCACCTTGATCACAAGGTGCCCCGAGAGCGGCTTGATGTTCGCGCCAGCCTGGGGCGGGGGGCACGTCCAGTTGTAGGGCTGGGGGGGACCGAAGCCGTCGTAGAAGCCGGGCGCGACCATCCAGGCCGCGACCCCATAGACGATGGCCGCGAGGGCGAGCAGGGAGGCTCGTTTCACAACGCCAGGTCCGCGATGACGTGGCCGAGGATCGGAGCCACCAGGTCCTTGCAGGCCCAGCGCCACAGGGCAAGGAGCAGCCCGGCGGCCGCGACCGCCCCCAGGAATTCCGGCGGATGCGACAGCACGTGCGCCAGGGTCCACAGCACCGTGCTGCCGGTGATCGCAAGAGGTGCGCCGCCCCATTCCTCGAGGGCCGCATAGAGGGCGCCGCGAAACGCGAGCTCTTCGCCGACCGACACGGCGACAGCGCCCAGCGCAAGGCCGGCCGGCAGGAGCGGCGTCGCCCCAGAACGCACGACGGCGGGCAGGAGGAGGACCGCGCCGATGGCGAGGCCGCCGAAGATCCGCAGCCCCAACCTCGAGGTGCCCAGGCCCAGCCGCTCAGCGGGCCAGCCAAGCGCAGCGAGGCCCAGTGCGGCGCCGCCGACCAGGAGCGCTGCCAGGGTCAGTCCGGGCTGCTGCGCGACCTCGGCGCGCGTCGACTCGCACACGAGCACGAACAGGGCAACCACGCCGGCCCGAACGCCGGGCCGCCATCCGACAGCTGCGATCAATCCGCGAGCCGCTCCGGCGATGCGTATACGTTGAACCGCTCGCCTCGGAGAAAGCCGACCAGCGTCTGCCCGAACTCGCGCGCCAGCGCCACCGCCAGGCTCGAGGGAGCCCCCACCGCGGCGAGCACCGGGATGCCGGCGGTGATCGACTTCTGCACGATCTCGTAGCCCGCCCGCCCGCTCACGACCAGGACTGTGTCGCCCGCGGGGAGGTGGCCTTCGAGCAGCATCCGGCCGGCGACTTTGTCGACGGCGTTGTGCCGGCCGATGTCCTCGCGCGTGCAGATCGATTCGCCCTCGGGGGTGAAAAGTCCCGCCGCGTGGAGGCCGCCAGTGCGTTCGAAAACGCCCTGGCGCGTGCGAAGCCGCTCGACCAGACGCGGAAGAAGCGCGGCCGAGACGCGCAAACCCGCGGGCAGCGGCGCCAGGTCCCGGCGCAGATCCTCGATGAGCACCGCGCCGCACACGCCGCACGCCGAGCTCGACAGCATCGATCGCTCTGGCTTGCGGCGCGGCGCCCGCGCCAGGTGGATGTCGACCTGGTTCGACTCCACGATGGACGCGTCGACCTCGATCGCCGGCGCGATCTCTTGTGACTCGACGCTGATCCGGATCTTGCGGATCGCGTCCAGGGAGCGCGCGATGCCCTCGGCGTACAGGAGGCCGAGCGCGAGCTCGATGTCCTGCCCGGGCGTGCGCATCACGACGGAGAGCGGCTCGCCGTCGAGCATCAGCTGCAGTGGCTCTTCGGTGACGACGGCGTCCGGTGCTTCGCTCCACTGACCCGCATCCCACTTCTTGACCTTCAGGCCGGGGGCAGGAGGTTTGGCCATCAGCCCTCGGCGACCCGCAGCTGGCGCGCGGATCGCGGCGCCGCCGTCGTGATCGCAAATCCGCGCCATGACGTGACGCGCTCGGCCTTCAGGTCGATGACCGGCGGGACCTCGGCGAGCCGCATCCCGTAGCGCTCGGCGATCTCATCGCCATCGTTCGACGCGGCAAAAGTTCCACGCACGCATGCGCCCACCATCAACGAAGGTCGGAAACGGTGATGGGATTCAACGACCAGCGCACCCGAGGATCCTGCGCGCGGACGTCCGCTCGTCGGGGCGACCGTCACGCGGCCGTGATCGACCTCCCAGAACGCGGGTCGCACAACCGGCATGCCGCCCTCGATCCAGCAGGCGTACCCACGCGAAACTCCCGCAAGACGGCGGCTGACCTCGGCGGGAACAGCCGGCACGCGCGCCGCCTGGGCCGCGGGAAACGGCGAGCCGGCGACGGTGTCGGCATCGCTCAGGCGAAGACGCAGCACCACACGGTTGTAGGGCATCCATTCACGCGGCAGCCGCATGATGTCGAGCGCGTAGCCGGCGAAGAACGGAGCGTTGCGCAGTGCGTAGCCGGCCATGCCGAGGAAGTACCCGGGACCGTCGAGGATGGCTCGGATGTCGTTGGACAGGCTGAGCGGGTCGAAGACCTCAAGCGCTCCCCGCAGCAACACTGCTTTCGAGCCGCCGTCGACGAGGAAGGCGGCCCGCGGATCGCGCTTGGCGATGATCGTCTTCGCCGCGTAGCGCGACGTGGTCATCCACAACGAGCCGCCGGCGAAGCTGAACACGGCGGGGTTGACAAGGGGCAGACGTCCCGAGCGCAAAGCAAGCATGCCGATGGAGGTCTTGCCGAGGATCGAGCTCGCTTCGCGGGTCAGTCGCATCGAAGCAACTTTAGGACTCGAGGACTTCACGAATCTGCCGGAGCGCCTGCTCGAGACGGCGCCTCACCACGCCGTCCAGGCGTCGCGCGACCGCGGCGCCGATCACCGAGGCGGGCGGCTCGTAGGCGATGCGAAGCTCGATCCGGACCCCGTCCGGCCGCTCGGTGAAGGTGAAGCCGCCTTGCTGCTTGATGAGGCCCGACTCCGAGACCCAGCCGATCTCGCGCCCACGCCGCCAGCGGTCGAGGCGGAGCACGTTCTTGAGAGGCAGGCCGAAGGCGAGCATCTCGACGTTGAAGCGCGCACCGATGCCCTTCGTCTTCGGTCCGATGGGCTCCCAGCGATTGACGCCTTCGAGGACCTGGGCGACGTGGCGGTGGTCGGCGAAGTAATCGAAGGCGCGCTCTGGCGTCGTCTTCACGTTCACCGCCGAGCTGAACTCCAATCGCGCCACCCCACGAAGATATGAGAGTGGTCCGGTGGGATGACGGGCGGGTCTCCATCCAAGCATCCGTCGCGGTGCCGCGCGCGGTCAGCGGCGCGAAGCTGCGGGACGCGTACGTCGACGCCATCGGGGCGCTCACCCTCGGCGTCGTGCGCTTCCGGGGCAACTCGATCGTCGTGGGCCCGTTGACCCTGCTCAGGTTCGGCGCGCCGAAGGTGACGCGCAACGCCGTCGAATGGCCCATCGAGGGTGGCTTGCTCGCCCGGAAGGCCGGGGGCCGCTGGCGGCTGCAGGCGTCGGCCGGACGTGCCGAGGCAACGGTCGAGGGCTACAGGCCCCGGCTGCCTCGCCGCGTCTATTCGGCGACGCACCTCCGAGTGCACGAGCTGTTCACGCGGCTGTATCTGCTGCGCCTGCGGGGCCGCGATCCCCTGCCCGGCGCTCCCGCCCCGGCCGCCGACCGCTTCCACGCGGGCACCGTGGACGTGGCATTTTGTCTGACGCTCGCCGGGTTCGTGCGACGGCGCCGGTTGCGGCGGACGCTGATCGTTCTCGCGATCTATCACGTCGCCTGCTGGAGCATCTCCGGCCGCACGCTGGGCGGGCTCGTGATGAGCCAGCGCGTGGTCGCAGTCGACGGGTCCCGCCTGACGCCCGCTCAGTCGTTGTATCGCCTGGCGCTGGTTCCGCTTTCGTGGCTGAGTGGGCGGGCGATTCACGACGAGATGGCGGGGTCAGAGGTGATCACCGATGTTGCCGGTTTACGCCCCTCACCCTGACCCTCTCCCCAAAGGAGAGAGGGAAAAAGAAAAGGGGCGGCTGAGCCGCCCCTTAAGGAAGAGTCGGTCGGTTGCTTACGCGCGCGCTCCACTGGACATTCCGCCCTGTCCCTGCATCCAGAGCGCCGGCTTGTTGGGGTAGAGAACGAGCACGAGCGCCGCGGCCAGGATCGCGATGATGAACGACACGATGTCGAATACGCCGAGGGTGATCTGCGTGAAGATCTGGTAGACGACCTCGAGGATCGCGTACACGACCAGCGCGCGCACCCAGCTGATGTTGGCGATGGGGTCGAAGCCGGCGATCATCATGCCGGCGCCGAACGCGATGCCCGCCACGGGAGCCGTGACGCCGGCGCCGTTACCGAAGTCGAAGACCGCGTTGCCGACGAAGCTCGCCGCCGAGCCTACGACGAGCAACACGCCCATCACCCACAAAAGAATCTTCAGCGCCAGGGGGTTCCACTTTGCCACTACTTGCCTTCCTCCATTTCGACCGCTGTTGATTCGTATTTTGTGAGCGGGCGGCCGTTCAGGTGCAACTTATAGACGATTGCACGCAATTAGCAACCACTTTTCACGCAAAAACTTGCGTTCCCCTCAGCCACACGGCGCGAGGCTTCAGGCCGTAGGCCCATGCAAAAGCTCCCTCATGCTCGGCTTCCCAGAGCACCAGGTCGGCGAGCTTGTGCGCCGCGACGACGCCGCGATCGGAACGGGAGATCGAATACGCGCCGCCGAGCGTGGCGGCAACGAGGGCGCGCTCGACAGAGAGCTTGAAGACCGCGACCGCCAGGGCGACGACCACGCTCATGCTCGTGATCCCGCTCGTGCCCGGGTTGTGGTCCGTGCCGAGGGCGATCACGGCGCCCGCCTCGACCAGCTCCTTGACCGGGGGCAGCTTGCCGATCGACAGGGCGGTGCCCGGCGCTAGCGTGGCAACGACACCGGCGCCCGCGAGCGCGACCGCGTCGGCGCGGTTCGCGCGAAGCAGGTGATCCGCTGAAACTGCGTGGAGCTCTGCGGCAAGCCGCGCGCCCCCGGTTCGCTCCAGCTCGTCTGCATGGATGCGCGGAATCAATTTCGCCTTGATCGCCGCGGTCAGGATGCTTCGCGACTGCGAGACGCTGAAGTATCCGCGGTCGCAAAAGACGTCGCAGAACCGGGCACCCGCCTGGTAGGCGTCATCGCACCACTCGCTCACCTCTTTCGCGTACGAGCTCATGCGCGCCCGGCGATCCGGGGGCAGCGCATGCCCAGCGAGAAACGTGACCTCGATCCGCGGCAGGTCGCTACGTTGGGAGAGGCGGGCCAGAAGGCGGGTTGCCTCGAGCTCGCCCTCGCGCTCCAGGTGATAACCCGTCTTCGCCTCGACGGTGGTCGCGCCACCCTCGAGCCAGTTCCACAGCCGGCGCGCGGTCGCATCCTCGAGGGTGCTGATGGGTTCCTGGCGCGTCGCCATCACCGTGGCGCGAATTCCGCCACCGGCCTTGGCCACCGCCTCGTAGGACGCGCCGCCGGAGCGCATCGCGACCTCCGCCATCCGGTCACCCGCGTAGACGGGGTGCGTGTGCGCGTCGATGAAGCCGGCCGTCACAAGGCCCCCCTCGCAGTCGTGCTCGTCGGTGACCGATTCGATGAGCTCGCGCGGCTCATCGCCGGATTTGCCGCACCACGCGATCTCTTCGCCGTCGCTGATGACCGCGGCGCCCTCGATCACGCCGGCCGGCGTACCCGTGAAAAGACGGCCTATGTTGCGGAGCCGTTTCATCTGGATACGACCGTGTTACCGCCGACGACCACGTTCGTGACATCGTCGCCCGAGAAGCCATAGATGAGGTAGGCCGGGTTGAGCTCGCGCCATTGACCACGCGGCTGATCGAGCGTGATGAAGTCGGCCAGCATCCCGACCTTCAACTCGCCCGCGTCCCAACCGAGCGACCGCATGCCCGCCACGGTGGCCACGCGCAGCAGATCCTCAGGTTGATGCAGCACGCGGCGACCCAGAGCGCGGCGCTGGTCCAGCTCCATCGCACGCGTCTCCTCGAGGATGTCGATCACCGCGTTGGAATCGCTGCCTACGTTCAGCGCGCAGCCGGCCGACGCCAGCGCGCGCAGCGGCCCCACCCTGTCCCCCAGGTCGCGCTCCGTCGTGGCGCAAGCGCAGATGGAAACCTGGTTTTGCCCAAGCAGCCCGACGGCCCGTTCGTCGACATGGATCGCGTGAACGGCGGTCAGGTCCGGCCCCAGGATCCCCTCGCGTTCGAGGAGCTCGGTCGGCGTGCAGCCCTCGATCTCCATGCATTCCTCGACCTCCGCCGGTTGCTCGGCGAGATGGATGTGCAGCGGCACCTTGCGCTCCCGCGCGTAGGTGGCGACGATGCGCATGGACTCGGGATCGACGGCGCGGACGCTGTGGATGGCCGCGGCGATGCGCACGCCATCCGCATCGCTCAGCTCGTCGAGTCGGCGCGCCCATGAGTCGGCGTCGCCGTCGGAAAAGGACATCTGCTCCGCGTCCAGGGGCCTGGAATCCAGCCCGCCCCGCAGGTAGCACGCGTCGATCAGGGTGATCCGGATACCTTCCTCGCGCGCGGCGTCGATCAGGGCTTCGCCCAGCTCGTTGCCGTGGCCATGCAGGTAGTGGAACTCCCCGACCGCCGTGATCCCCGCCTCGAGCATCTCCCGAAAGACGAGCCGGGAATGCTTGAAGTAATCGGCGGGGTCCCAGTCCGTGAACCGATACATGCGCTCGCGCCATGCCCAGAAGTCGCCGGCCCCCGACTCGACCTCGCCGCGAAGCAACCGTTGAAAGGCGTGGCTGTGCACGTTCGCCAGGCCCGGAATGGTCCAGCCCTTGAGCGCCACAGCGTCGGCCGGCGCGAAGGTGTTCTCTTCGAGCGCCTTGATGCGCCCGCCTGCGACCTCGATCAGGACGTTCTCTGCGCGACGGCCGAGCCATGCCTGCTCGGCGTGCCATTTTCCCGAACCGACCATCTAGTCCAGCATCGGCATGCGGACACCGCGCTCGCGGGCCACGTCGATCGCCCGCTCGTAACCCGCATCCGCGTGCCGCATCACGCCAGTGCCCGGATCGTTGGTCAGCACGCGTTCGAGCTTTTTCTCCGCCAGCTCGCTTCCGTCGGCGACTACGACCATGCCGGCGTGGATCGAACGACCGATGCCGACGCCGCCGCCATGATGCACGCTGACCCACGAGGCGCCGCTCGAGGTGTTGAGGAGCGCGTTGAGGATGGGCCAGTCGGCAATCGCGTCCGAGCCGTCCTGCATGGACTCCGTCTCCCGATAGGGCGAGGCGACGGAACCCGCATCGAGATGATCGCGGCCGATCACGATCGGCGCCTTGACCGCACCGGAACGCACCAGCTCGTTGAAGCGGTGGCCGGCGCGGGCTCTCTCGCCGTAGCCCAGCCAGCAGATGCGGGCTGGTAGGCCCTGGAACTGCACGCGCTCGCCGGCGGAATGGATCCAGCGCACGAGCGCGGGATCGCCGGCGAACTCTTCGACGATCGCGCGGTCGGTGGCCGCGATGTCAGCTGGGTCGCCCGAAAGCGCGACCCATCGGAAGGGACCTTTGCCCTCGCAGAACAGCGGCCGGATGTAAGCCGGAACAAAACCGGGATAGTCGAATGCCCTCTTGCTGCCACCAAGGCGTGCCTCGGCGCGCAGGCTGTTTCCGTAGTCGAATACCTCGGCGCCTCGGTCGAGAAACGCAACCATCCCGTCGACGTGGCGCGCCATGCTCTCGCGCGCGCGTCTGACATACGTGTCCGGCGCGTCGAGCCGCAGCTCGGCGGCATCCTCAGGTGAGAGGCCCGCCGGCACGTAGCTGAGCGGGTCGTGGGCCGGTGTCTGGTCGGTGACGATGTCGACCTCGAAGCCACGGGCCGCGAGGTCCGGGACCACCTCCGCGGCGTTGCCCAGGAGGCCGATCGACAGCGCGCGCTTTGATTTTTTCGCGTCGAGCGCGAGCCGCAGCGCGTGCTCGACGTCGTCGGCTCGGACGTCGAGGTAACGATGGTCGAGCCGTCGCTGGATGTGCTCAGGGTCGACCTCCACGCAGATCGCCACACCGCCGTTGAGAGTCACCGCGAGCGGCTGCGCGCCGCCCATCCCGCCAAGTCCCGCCGTCAGGGTGATGGTGCCCGCGAGCGAGTCGTGGAAGCGCTTGCGCGCGATGGCCGCAAAAGTTTCGTACGTGCCCTGGAGGATGCCCTGCGTACCGATGTAGATCCACGACCCGGCGGTCATCTGGCCGTACATAGTCAAGCCCATCGCTTCGAGGCGCCGGAACTCGTCCCAGGTCGCCCACTCGGGGACGAGCATCGAGTTGGAGATGAGCACCCGCGGCGCCCACTCATGGGTGTCGAACACCCCGACCGGCTTGCCCGACTGGACGAGGAGGGTCTGATCGCCGCCGAGCCGCTTCAGCTCCCGCACGATCGCGTCGAACGCCTCCCATGAACGCGCGGCGCGCCCAGTCCCGCCGTAGACGACCAGGTCCTCCGGGCGCTCAGCGACCTCAGGGTCCAGGTTGTTCATCAGCATCCGCATCGCCGCTTCTTGAGGCCAGCCCCGGCACGAGATCTCGGCGCCACGCGGCGCGCGGATCGTCCGGGCACTCACCTCAGGGGGCCGGCCGCGGACTGCGCCGCCTCGACGATCGCCGCGCTGCGGATCAGCGCCTCCGCCGCGGCCAGCTCCGGCGCCACCACCCGGTCAGGCCCTACTCCGCCGACCTTCTTGCGCAGCACATCGCGCACGGCGCCCGTCGCCGGCGACGGCTCCAGCGGGCGGCGCAGCTCCTGCGCCCGCGCCGCGGCGCACAGCTCGACCGCAAGGATGTGGGAGAGGTTGTCGAGCACGGCGCGCAGCTTGAGGGCCGCGCCCCAACCCATCGATACGTGGTCTTCCTGCATGCCCGAGGTGGGCACCGAGTCGACGCTGGCCGGCGCGGCGAGTCTGCGATTCTCGGCGACCAGCGCCGCGGCTGTGTACTGGGCGACCATCAGCCCGGAGTTCACCCCGGGCTCCTCGGCGAGAAACGGCGGCAAGCCCTGCGAGCGGTGCGGATCCAGCAGACGGTCGACGCGGCGCTCGGCGATCGACCCGACCTCCGCGGCGGCGATGGCCAGAAAATCCGCCGCGAAGGCGAGCGGCTCGCCATGGAAGTTGCCATTGGACTCGACCTCGCCGCTTTCGAGGACGATCGGGTTGTCGATGGTCGATGACAGCTCGACCTCCGCGATGCGGCGCGCGAAATCGAGGGTGTCGCGCGCTGCGCCCGCGACCTGGGGGCTGCAGCGCACGGAGTAGGAGTCCTGGACGGCGTGCTGCGAGTGCCGATGCGACGAGACGATCTGCGAACCGCGCATCAGCTTCTCGAGATTGGCCGCGCTCGCCACCTGACCGGCGTGCGGGCGCAGGTCGTGAAGGCGAGACTGGAACGCACGGTCGGTGCCGAGCAACGCCTCCGCCGACATCGCGGCGGTTATATCGGCCGTCCGAAACAGCAGCTCGGCATCGGCGCACGCCAGCGCGAGCATGCCCAGCATGCCGTCAGTGCCGTTGATCAGCGCCAGGCCTTCTTTGGTCTCGAGCTTGACCGGTTTGAGCCTGGCCGCCTTGAGTGCTTGCGCCGCCGTCCGGCGCGCGCCTTCAGCATCGACGACTTCGCCTTCGCCCACGAGCGCGAGGCCGATATGCGCGAGCGGCGCCAGATCGCCGCTGCAACCGACCGAACCGTATCGCGGCACCACCGGGGTAATGCGCGCGTTGAGCATGGCGATCAAGGCTTCCGCGAGCAAGGGGCGGACCCCGGACATTCCCATCGCCAGCGTGCGGGCGCGCAGCAACATGGTCGCCCGGACCACCTCGCCATCGACCGGCGGACCGACTCCGGCGGCGTGGGAGCGGATCAGGGCTAGCTGCAGCTCCGGCTGGCGCAGCGGTGCGATGCGTGTACCCGCCAGTGCTCCGAAGCCCGTCGAAACGCCGTAGACCGGATCGCGCGAGCGAGCGGCATTTTCGACGCGGACACGGCTGCGCTCCATCTTCTGGCGCGCGGCGGCGGCGAGGGCGACAGTCTCGGCGTGACGCGCCACCGCCACGACCTGTGCCTCCGTCAGGCCTGGGCCGCGCAGCGTGACCGTCATTGCGTCAAAGGCTAGCGGACGACACTATCGAGATTGGGCCCGGCTCCTCCCGCCGGCGCGCACCGCGCCAGAGCTCGAGCACCGTCTTTTGCCACTCCGTGCATCCCAGATCCGTCTCGGCGAAAACCTGGCGCGAGATGGCGCGCACCGCGGGGAGGTTCAGGCCGAAGTAGGGCATGGTCGACTACATGTAATCCCGCATTCCGGCCGCCTTCTCCGGATTCGCCGCGGCAGCCATCTGGCGCCGCAGCTTTCGGATCAGGGGGCCGCGAGGTAGTGCGCTCGCTTGGCAACTCCCTGCTCATCGACTTCCAGGACCCACGTCGAACCCTTCTCGTAACCTCCGTCACCTGCGTTGGGGACCTCGCGGTGGACCAGGTCTTCGACCAGCTCCCAGACGATGTCGCCGTGCGTGCTGAGCACGACGTCGTCTAGCTCCTGATTCATGAGGAATTCCTTGAGACCATCGAGGCCGTGACCTTCGGCGAGCGACGTCGATTGTCGGATCTCGAGCTTCCGCTTGCGCGCCAGCGGCTCGACGGTCTGGACGCACCTTAAGTAGGGACTCGAGAAGATCGCCGTGACCGGGAATGGGTCCAGGAGGGCGACGAGGTCCTCCGCCTGCTTCATTCCTTTCTTGCTGAGCGGCCTCTTGCGATCGTCGCCCGTCCAATCGCTTCGGCTCCCGGCCTTTGCATGCCTAACGGCGTAAAACGTGCGCAACTGGTGTTAGGGCATCCAGGCGCGCAGCTTTTTGCGATCGAGTGATTTCCAGACCTTCGGCCACTCGGAGCGGGCTTTCTCGGCCGCGATGCGTTCCAGCGCGATGAGCTCGCCCGCGACGAACGCTCTGCGACCTGTCACTTTCGCCGAGCGCAGCCACGCCTGTGCCGTGACGCTGTCCTGGTGCTCACCGAGCACGGTCTGGAGCTTGGCGGCCGCGCGTGCGAACGCGGTGGCGGCGCCGACGACCGGTGCCACGGCCTCGGCCGCGTAGCGAGCACGCTTGGCCAGGATGCGGATGCGATGAAGCTCGGGGTCGGTCGGGTTCACCGGCAGCTGTCGTACCGCGGACCGGAGCCGCCGCCATGGCGTGGTGGCCAGTCCAGGGAGCACCGCGGCGGCTGGCTGATCGGCATCCGGAAGCGTCATCGGGGAGTGCGCGGCATCGACCAGGCGCTCCAGGAGGTCGATGTAGCGCTGGGAGTCGAGGTCGGCGGACAGCTTGTCGCGCAAGGCGTCGATCTCGACTTCCAGGAGATGCAGGAGCGACGTCGCGGAGCGCAAGTCGTTCGCCGGCAGCGCCTTCGTACGTTCGCGAAGTCTCAGCAGCAACACCTCGCGGTCGCGCACGACGCCGAGCCCGGAGGCGATCCACCCAAGCTCCGCGCGAAGCGCCTCGAGCCATTCGACGTCGAGCAGCGGGCCGAAGGTCCTCAGGTTCGAGCGCAGCTTGCGAGTGGCCACGCGCGCCTGGTGGATCGCCTCCGGGTCGCGACCGGTGCGAACCAGCGGATCGTGATGCAGCAGGGCCGCGACCGACTCCGCAAGGTCGAACTTGATGACGTCGCGCGCCGTCGGGTTCGCGGGCAGCGGCTCGGCCGCGACCTCTGGCGGCTCGATGGCGCGCGGGCCCAGGGCGCGAATGTGCTTGGGCGTCGGGTCGGGCGCTCCGGCCCCGGCGCCGCGCAGGCGCGTGACCAGGGGCGCGATGATGCCGTCGCTCCCGTCGTCGCCAGTGATCTCGACCTCGATCTCGCGGAAGCGCGCCGCGACACGCCGACCGTCTCGGACCGACACCTCGTCGTCCACGACCTCGGCGACCCGTGCTCCGCGCCCATCGACCAGCCGCACGCGGCGCCGCAACGTGGACAGCCGCGCCACCGGCACAAGCTCCGCCTTCCGCACGTAGGCGCGCACCACCTCCA